>Ga0105243_10001018_pt1 | contig 25939 bp, 33 predicted proteins | sample KBSM34metaG_FD_81525 | JGI IMG/M metagenome (GOLD analysis project Ga0105243, IMG submission 81525) | Miscanthus rhizosphere microbial communities from Kellogg Biological Station, Michigan, USA - KBS M3-4 metaG | ecosystem: Host-associated > Plants > Roots > Rhizosphere > Soil | place... | reverse complement strand
GGCGGGCCGGTCGGTGGCGGTCCCCCGCCTCCGCCGCCTCCGGGCGTCACGGTCACAGTGCCGTTCATGTTGGTGTGGATGTCGCATCGGAAGAAGTACGTGCCCGGCTTGAGCGCGGGGATCGTGTAGTCGCCCTTCGCGACGCCGGTGATGATCTTGCCGCGGAACAGGTTGTCCTTGGCCGTGTCGTCGGTGTAGATCGCGACGTTGTGCTGCACACCCGCATCGTCGTTGTTGAACGTGAACTGCGTGGGCTCCCCCGCCTGGAAGGTCAGGCTGTCGGTGTCGAACGCGAGCCCCGACGCCGTGATCGACGTCGACGCGCCCTCCCCGCCACCCTCGGCGCCGGCGCCCGGCGCGGTCGTGAGGGTGCCCTTCATCACCGTCGGGTGGAAGCTGCAGTAGAAGTAGTACTTCCCCGCCGGAAGCGGCGGTGCCGGGTAGTCGATGGTCGACACGCCCGTGATCCCGCTGCCTTCGACGAACGTCTGCGCGCTCGGGTCCTTCGCAGGGTCGGCCGACGTGACCACGACATCGTGCTCGACGCTCGGGTCCTGGTTGTCGAACTGGATCGTGAACGGTGTGTCCGACGCCGTCGTGAGCGACGTGTCCTGGAACCCCGTCGCGGCCGCTCCCTCGGGCGCGGTGATCGTCAGCAATACCGTCTCGCCCGCAGGCGCCTCCCCTTCCTTGGGCGCGAGCAGCAACGCGGCGCCCGACGCGAGCATCGCCACGCCGACCACACCGAGGCCGACGGTCAACAGTGACCCGGTGCCCACGCGCTTGCGCGAGGCGACGATCCCGACCACCGTGACGATGCCCGCCGCGGTGAGGAGCGCGGTCGCCGTCGCGGCGTGTGGCTCCATCTGCAGCAACAGCCGCGAGAATCCCCACAGCACGATCCCGATGCCGCCCAGCAGGATCAGCGGGATCAGGACCGGCAGCAGCAGGCTCTGCCGCGGCCGTGGCGCCTTGGGGTCGTCGGTCATCGATGCGCTCCCGCCCGCAGGTCGGCCTCGACGTCACGCAACGCCAGCGCGTCCCAACCCTCGACCCGCTCCCGCCGTTCCCAGTGGAAGAAGATCGTCGCGATGAAGCCCCAGAAGATCAGCGTGCCGAGGAGCTTCATCGACAAGCCGGCGACGAGCTGATCGGTCAGCGCCGAGATCCCGAACACCCGCGGGAACGTCTCGTACACGTGGTACAGCGGCTGGTGCGAGAACGTCAGGAACGACGCCGGCACCATCGGCACCAGCGACTGGACGAACAGGTAGAGCATCTGCACCGGCGGGGTGAGCGGCGGCAGCTCCGGCAGCGGCGACATGATCGGCCACCACATGACGATCGCCGAGCCCAGCAGCACGACGTGCAGCAGGAAGTGCAGCGGCTCGTGCACCACGGCGGCATCGACGATCACCGGCCAGTGCGTGATCAGCAGGACCCCGTTGAAGATCAGGGTCGCGACGAGCGGCCGGGTGACCGTGCGCCAGGCGCGCTCGACCCACGGGGGCGACAGCACCTTCCGCCACATCCATGCGGGGATCCCGGCCACGAGCATCGGCGCGGCGACCAGCGTGTACAGCAGGTGCTGGACCATGTGCGCGGTGTACCAGACGCGCTCCGCGAGATCGTGCAACGGCCACATCGACCCGACGAACAGCACCGCCATCCCGGCCAGGAACAACCGCCGGACGTGCGGCGTCGTCACCTCGCCGGTGTCGCGCTCGTGGCGCCGCGCCCAGATCAGGTAGACCGCGACGACCGACCCGAGGATCAGCCAGACGTCGACGTGCAGATTGAAGGCGGGCATCGCGTCAGGAGCTCCACACGCGGAACATCAGTAGCACGACGGCGTACAGCGTGAACGCGCCGATCGCGCCGAGGGCGAACACCCGCGAGAACCGCCCGTTGTCGAACTTCAGGTGCATGAAGTAGCCGACCACGAGCACGAACTTGATGATCGTGCACGCGAACAGCGCGACGACGAGCTTGGTTCCCGAGAGCGACGAGTAGCTGAGCAGCACCTCGATGCAGGTGAGCGCGATCAGCAGCAGCCCGACCCGGATGTATTCGCGCGCCGACGGGTGGTACGCGACGTGCGGCTCCGGACCCGTCGGCGGCGCGGCCGTGTCGGGCTCCGTCCGGTGGTCGGTCGAGCTCATCGGCCGATCCCCATCGGGCAAGTCTCCAGCGGGCAAGTCTCCATGGCTACACGGCTCCGTGCGGCGGGGGGGCCGGGATCAGGTACACGACCGTGAAGATCACGATCCACACGATGTCGACGAAGTGCCAGTACAGCCCGACCATCTCGACGGGGAACGCCGGATCGTCGGACAGCGAGCCGCGGAACGAGAACGCGACCAAGATCAGCAGCATCAAGATCCCGACGGTCACGTGCACGCCGTGGAACCCCGTGAGCACGAAGAACGTCGAGCCGAACAGGTTCGTGTGCAGCGTCAGGCCTTCGCGGAAGAACGACGTGAACTCGAAGACCTGGCCGCCGACGAAGCACAGGCCGAGCATCGCGGTCGCGAGCAACCAGAGCCGCATCCGCGCGTAGTCGCGCGCGAGCGCCGCGTTGTGCGCCAGGACCATCGTGAGCGAGCTCGCGAGCAGCACGAACGACGACACCGACGTGTAACCGATGTCGAACACGTCCTGCGGATACGGCCCGGTCGTGCTCTGCCCGCGGTAGAGCACGTATGCGGTGATCAGTCCGCCGAACAGCAGGCATTCCGAGGCCAGGAACAACCACATCGCGAGCTTCGTCGACCGCAGGCCGGTCGACGTGTACTCGGTGTGGACGAGGTCGGCGTGCGCGTCAGCCATCGCTCACTCCGCCACCGAGGGCTCGAGCGCCCAACCGGTCAGCCCGATCACGATCACGAGCGCGCCCGCCGCGACGAGCCACCACGAGTACAGGACCCCGTAGCCGAGGAGGGGGAACCCGAGCGACACGACGATCGGCCAGAACGACGGGCTCGGCAGATGGATCGCGTGCCCGCCGCCCGGGTGGTCTTCTCCCGAGCCGCCGGCCGGCACCCGCACGAGCCGGCCGGTCTCGTCCTCGGCGTATTTGCGATGCCAGAAGTCGTCGAGCGCGTGCACCGTTGGGATCTCGTCGAAGTTGTAGACCGCCGGCGGGCACGCCGTCGTCCACTCCAACGTGCGCGCGTCCCACGGGTCCTCGTTCTCGAGGCCGGCCGGCTTCAGCTGCGTCCGGACCACCAGGATGATGAACAGCAGCACGCTGAGCGCGATGGTGAACGCACCGATCGACGCGATCTGGTTCCACACCGTGAGGCCGAGCGCCGCCGGGTACGTGTACTCGCGGCGGATCATGCCGCCGAGGCCGAGGATGTGCATCGGCGCGAACGTCAGGTTGAACCCGATCAGCAGGATCCAGAACTGCACCTTCCCCCACCGGTTGGGGAGCATCCGGCCGAACACCTTCGGCCACCAGTAGTACATCGCCCCGAAGAAGGCGAAGATCGCGCCGCCGAAGAGCACGTAATGGAAGTGCGCGACGACGTAGTACGTGTCGGTCTGCTGGTAGTCCGAGGGCACGATCGAGTGCGTCACGCCCGACAGGCCGCCGATCACGAACATCGCGATGCCGCCGATCGCGAACAGCATCGGCGGCTCCAGATGCAGATCGCCTCCGTACAGCGTCCCCATCCAGTTGAAGATCTTCACGCCCGTCGGCACCGCGATGATCGCGGTCGAGATCCCGAACGCGGTGTTCGCCACCGGTCCGAGGCCGGCCGCGTACATGTGGTGGACCCATACGCCGAACCCGATGAAGCCGATCGCGATCCCGGAGAACACGACGAACTGGTAGCCGAACAGAGGCTTCCGTGCGAACACGGGCAAGATCTCGCTGAAGATCCCGAAGGCCGGCAAGATCAGGATATAGACCTCGGGATGCCCGAATAACCAGAACATGTGTTGCCAGAGCAGGGGTTCCCCGCCTCTGGTCGGATCGAAGAACGCGGTGTCCCATCGCCGGTCGAACAGCATCTGGAACAGCGCGACCGTGATGATCGGCAGCGAGAACGCCAGCAGGAACTGCACGACCAGGCCCATCCACACGAACACCGGCATCCGGAACAGCGACATGCCCGGCGCGCGCATGTTGATGACGGTGATCGCCAGGTTGATCGCGCCGACCGTCGACGCGATACCGGTGATCAGCAGGCCGAGCGCGTAGAACGTCATCCCGTTGCCGGGGTCGGTCGTCGAGTTCGGTGCGTACGCGAACCAGCCGCCGTCGGGCGCGCCGCCCATGAACCAGCTGGAGTTGAGGAACAACGCACCGAGCAGGAAGACCCAGAACGACAGCGCGTTCAGCCGCGGGAACGCGACGTCGCGCGCCCCGATCATCAACGGGATCAGGTAGTTGAAGAACGCCGCCGACATCGGCATGACGAACAGGAAGATCATCGTCAGGCCGTGCATCGTGAAGATCTGGTTGTACTGGTCGGCGTTGAGCAGCGTGTTGCTCGGCTTCGCCAGCTGCGAGCGGATCAGCAGCGCCTCGCACCCACCGATCACGAAGAACAGGAACGACGAGATCCCGTAGAGGATCCCGATCTTCTTGTGGTCGACCGTCGTGAACCAGCTCCAGAAGCCCGTCGTCGCCATCGGGCGACGCAGGATCCCTCGCTGCGGGGTGACGGTGACGGTTGCCATCGGTCGGTGCGCTCCTAGTTGCTCAGGCTATAGAGGTAGGCCATCAGATAGTCGATCTGCTGCTGGCTCAGGTTGTAGTCCGGCATCTTCGCGCCGAGCTTGACCGCGTTCGGGTCCTCCAGCCAGGCGCGGAGCGCGGGCAGGTTGGCGTTGCCGTCGATGAACGTCTCGAAGTCGCAGCCGGCGAAGCATTGGTGCGTCGGGTTGCCGAAGTCGGTGAGGTTCGGCGCCGCGGTGCTCTGGGCGGTGATGTTGTTGAGCATGGCGCCCCCGATCGCGTGACACGCGATGCACTGGCCGCCCCCCTCACCGGCCGGGCCCTGCCCGAAGAACACCTGCATGCCCTTCTCCGCGTCGCTGCCCGGGGCCGGCGTCGGCGCCGGCTGCTTCCGCGCCTGGACCCAGTTCGCCCAATCGGTGGCATCGAGCGCGACGATCCGGAACTTCATCATCCCGTGCTGGAGGCCGCAGAACTCCGCACATTGCCCGTAGAACGTCCCCGGGAAGTCCGCGGAGAACACGATGTGGTTGTTCTCGCCGGCGGCGCCCGGCACGACGTCCTGCTTACCGAACAGCCGCGGTGCCCAGAACGAGTGGATGACCATGTGGTCGGGCGTGCCGTCGGTGCTGTGCGCGCCGCCGCCCTCCGAGCGCAGCGACAGGTCGATCGTGCGACCGGCGGGGATCACCATCACGTCGGCGGTCGTGATCGGGCCGTGGTCGCCGTAGCTCACGGCCATGTCCTGGTCGGTGTACTGGAAGCCCCACCACCACTGGTAGCCCTGCACGGTGATCTGCATCGCATCGGGGGGCCGTTGCGCGAGCTTCCAGATCAACGAGATCGCCGGCACCATCACGACGGCGAGCAGCACCGCCGGCGCCACCGTCCAGCCGAGCTCCAGCCGCGTGTTGCCGTGCAGCTGGCTCGGCATCCGCTCCTTGCCCTTGCGATGCCGGAACTTGATCGCGAGGAACAAGATCCCGCCCTCGACGAGCACGAAGACGATCCCCGCGATGATCAGCGGGACCATCAGCACGTCCTTCTCGGACTGCGCGGTCGGTCCCGCCGGGTTGAAGGTGTTCTGCGGCAGGTCCTTGCCACAGCCGACCAACAGGAGCGTGAGCAGGATCGCCCCCACGACCCACAGAAGCTTCCTCGGCACCCTGCTCCTCATCGTCCGCATGTCGCGTCGCCTGCGGCGAGCCGGCTGGACATTACCACCGCGTCCGAACGCGCCGGTTGTGACCGTCTTCCGTTGCACTGGATCACATCGCCCCGTTCGCGCCCGTGCCAGGTCATGTCGCGTACGAGTGCAGACCTGCGATCCAGAGGTTCACCGCGTAGTACGTGACCAACAGCGACGCGAAGCCGACCAGCGCCACGATCGCCGCGCGGGTTCCCTTCCATCCGGCGGTCGCGCGCGCATGCAGATAGCCGGCGAAGATCACCCAGGTGATGAACGACCACGTCTCCTTCGGATCCCATCCCCAGTACCGGCCCCACGTCTGCTGTGCCCAGATCGCGCCACAGATCACGCCGAACGTCCACACGGGGAAGCCGAAACGGATGAACTTGTACGCGAGCGCGTCGAGCGTCGCCGAGGGCGGCAGCCCGATCTTCCGCGACGTGGTGGCGCTCCCCACAGGCTCGTCCGCGCTGCCGGCGTAGTCCGGCGGCGCATCCGGGTCCGACGTCTCGACGCCGGCGCCGCCCATGATCGGCGGCGGGGTGCTCGCACGCATGCGCTCGAGCGCGCGCCGCTCTGCGGGCGCCTTGATCAGATACACGATCGTCAGCAAGCAGCCGATCCCGAGCAGCGACGACGCGACGATCATCGAGGTCACGTGGATCTGCCGCCAGTACGAGTTGAGCGCCGGCATCAGCGCGGTCGGCCCGACGTAGAAGAACGACACCGCCATGGCCATCCACAGGACCGCCATCCCGTAGACGAACCCGCCGATCGTGCGAACCTTGGCCCTGCCCTCGATCAGCCACAGGTACCCCAGCACCACGAGGAACGTGATCAGCGACGAGTACTCGTACATGTTGCCCCACGGCGTCCGGCCGGCGGCGATGCCGCGCGTCACGATCGACACCCCGTTGGCAACGAGGCCGAGCACGCCGATCACGGTCGCGACGGTGTGCAGCCGCTCCTTGCGGAACGCGAGGTACGCGAACGACGCCACCATCGCGGCGACGTACGCGAACAGCGCGAGGTTGAATGCGTCCGAGGACAGCCGGGCCCATGACGCCGTGGTCACGGCGACACCTCCTCAGAAGCGCGACGGGCGGCGCCCCCGGCCGCAGTGGTCACGGCGTCGACCAGCGACGCGAACTCCTCGTCGAACCGATCCTTGCGTTGCAGCGCGAACCCTCCCACCTGCAGGATCGACCCGGTGCCGTCGGGCCGGGCCCGGACCCACACCTTGCGCCGGGAGACATACAGCGCCGGGAGCAGCCCGAGCACGATGAGGATAGCTGCCGCCAACACCCACGGGACGGTCGCGTCTCGCGAGATCTGCAGCGTCGTGTATTGGCGCAGATCCGGGAACGCCATCGAGAGCGTGGCGGGACCGCCCCCGCCGGGACAGGTCACCCCGGCGAGCGACGCCGGGATCGCATCGCTCGTCCCCGAGACCACGCAGCCGCGCGTCGCGTCGACGGTCCACCCCTTGCCGATCAACCCCCTCGACGTTTGGTGCATGAACCGGGTGTCGAGGGACGCGAGGGAGTTATCCAGCAGCTTGCCTCGCCATACCTCGTACTCCATGAAAGGCGCGTTCGCCTCGGTCATCGGCTGCGGCACGCCGGTGGCGAGTGACCGGAAGTACGCGCCCGCATCCGGATACAGGCGCACCGCGATCGCGACCTGTGGGCGCAGGGTCGAGAGCTTCACGAACCCCACCCACGGCTGCGCGAGGGGGTTCTCGCCCGGTGCCGTCGTCTGTCCCAGCACCACCGGGCCGTCGAACAACACCCGGTCGCCGCGCTTCACCTCGACGATCGGCGCCCAGCCGAACCCGAACTGGTAGATCCGGATCCCGTTGAACACCACCGGGTGGTTGATCCTGACGTCGGCCTGTTCCGTGGAGCCGTCGGGCGCCGACAGGGTGAGCTCTGAGCTGAAGTCCATCGGGATCCCGCTCGTCCGGAAGTCGTCTTGGAAGTCCTGGACCTGGATCTGGGTCCCCGAGAACGTCCCGCCGAAGAACCGCCCCGTGCGCAGGTCGCCGTCGTAGTTGAAGCGGGCGTCCGTCCAGCCGTAGCCCTCGACGATCGTGGCATGCCCGACGTAGCCGGTCCCCTTGCCGACGATCACCGCGACCAGCAGCACCAGGAATGCCCAGTGGAAGGCCAGACTGCCGATCTCGCGCAGGGCCCCCTTCTCGGCCGCCACCGAGCCGCCCGGGGCGTCGAGCTCCACCCGATAATGCTTGCGGCGGAGGACATCTGCGGCTCCGCTCGCGGCGGTCTCCGGAGGAAGGGTCACCGATCGCTCGACGAAGGCGGGGAACGCGTCCAGCTCCCGCGCGTGGATCGGCTTGGCTCGCGCAGCACGGATCATCGCCCGGGACCGAGGGATCAGGCACGCGACGAGCGACACGAACAGCAGGGTCGTGATCAACGCGAACCACCAGGCCCCGAACGCGTCGAAGAACCCCGCCGCCTGGAACACCTTCGCCCAGAACGGATGGTCCACCCGGTAGGCCGCGACCCGCTGCGGGCTGTTGGGGATCTGCGGGATCAGCGAGCCGACGACCGCCGCCGCCGCCAGCATCAGCAACAGGATGATGGCCGTCCGCATCGAGCGGAGGGTTCGCCACACGAGCGCGACGGACCGCCGGAGCGAGGACGGGGCAGAGGCCACGGGACCGGACATCGCCGCTCCGATGCTACCTGCGGGCGTTCAGCGCCAAGCCGAGGTCACAGCAGGGGTCCGTACTTGATCAGCGGCGCGAGCTGCCTCGTGAACTCACCGGTCGCGACGAGCACGCCGACCACGACCAGGATCGAGCCGGACACCACCGCGATCGTCCGGTAGTGCCGCTGGATCCACCGGGCGGATCCGGTGAGCCACTCCACCCCCAGGCCGAGCGCGATGAACGGGATCCCGAGTCCCAGGGAGTAGCAGAGCAACAGGAACGCCCCCCACGTCGAGCTGCCCACGGCCGCCAGCCCGATGATCGCGCCGAGCACAGGGCCGACGCAGGGCGTCCAGCCGGCGGCGAACGCCATCCCGAGGGGCAGGGCGCCCGCGGTGCCCGGATGGACGCGCTCGAGGAACGGCCGCCGCTCGGCGTAGAAGCGGAGCGACCCGCGTCCCAGCGCGTACCCGATCAACAACACGCCGAGGACGACGATCACGACCCCCGCGACGATCTGCCCGCGCCGGTCCTTCACCAGATGGACGAACGTCGATGCGAACGCGCCGTACAGGGTGAACATCACGGTGAACCCGGCGACGAACAGCAGGATCGGCGCGAGCCGGTGCCACCGGCCGCGCCCCTCGTCGGTCACGGACTCCCCCGTCACGAACGAGAGGTAGCCCGGGACCAGCGGGAGGACGCACGGGCTCGCGAACGAAACGAACCCCGCGAGCAGCGCGACCAACGGCGCCCACACATGGGTCACCGTGTCGTTCGCGTCGGCGATCATCGGGGCGTCCGGGTCCTCACGGCATCCGTCAGTCTAGGGTGGGGGCCCGCCCGGGCGGCCGGCCGAGGTCCCCTCACGTGCAGCGTTTGTGACTCGGCGCGCCGGGCGGGCATCATGTCGTCGCCGCCCGCGGTTCGGACGCCCGACCTACGGACGGCGAACAGGTGGAATCGCTATGATTCCGCCGCCAACCGAACGGACGGGCATGGGTCAGATCGACGTCACCTCGAAGTCGCGGACGAAGCAGCGGGTAGGCGGCGTCAAGACACGCGTCGAGCACTTCCTTCGGACGTTCGAGTGGACCTGGACCTCCGCGGTCACCTTCGCGCTCGTCCTCGTGTTCTTCCTGCTGATCTCGACCTCGATCATGCCGTCGTTCTGGATGTACTACGCCGAGCAGAAGATCGGCTGGGCGGGGCCGACCGACATCGAGGCGTTCCTCACGACTCCCTTCGGCACGAGCATCACGAACCCGCTGTCGCCCGAGGGTTACCTGATGGTGCGCGATGCGATCGCGATGGGCCTGACGACGCTCCCGTTCGTCTTGGTCCTGGTCGTCTCGGCGGCGTTGCAGAACTGGCGAAAGAAGCTCCGCGGCGGCGAGTCCGGAGCCCGACCGACCGGTGGGTACCGCTAGATGCCGTTCACCAAGACCGAGGTCGACATCCACGACGACTACACCGTCGAGGCCGTGGACGCCGCGTGGCTCGCCCAGGGCGTGAAGTCCCCGAAACACCTGATGCTCGATCCCGACAACTGCATCCTGTGCCGCGCCTGCGAGGACGTCTGCCCCTGGAACTGCATCTGGATGATGTCCAACGAGATCGTCGAAGAAGCCGACGAGGAGTCCGTCGCCGCAGAGATCCGCGCGACCACCACCGCGCTGTTCGTGGTCGACGACAACGCCTGCACGCGTTGCTCTGTCTGCGTGGACCGGTGCCCCACCGACACCCTGTACTATGCGCGACTGCCCGAGGGCTCTGGGGGCAGGCGCGCCCTCGCAGACGTTCCGCTGGACCAGGGTGAATCTGCGTAAGTAAGGGACGACGGGGAGGAACGGACCGGAGTGGCGAAGATCCAGCCGCCGAACCTGCGGGAATCAGAGGTCTGGAAGTCGATCTTCCGGCCGGGCTCGATCTATCGCAAGGGCTACAAGGACACGTCGCGCGACCGCGCCCTCGCGACGATGAACAACGTGCTGTGGCACCTGCACCCCACCAAGGTGAAGCGCCACGGGCTGAAGCTGACCTACACGTTCTGCCTCGGCGGCCTGTCGTTCTTCCTGTTCGTGCTGCTGACCGTGACGGGCATCTTCTTGATGTTCTTCTACCGGCCGATGGCCGACATCGGCGGCGCGCAGGCCTACACCGACATGCAGACGATCCGCACGGCAGTGTTCTTCGGCGACCTCGTGCGCAACATGCATCGATGGGGCGCGCACCTGATGGTGCTGTCCGTGACGCTGCACATGGCGCGCGTGTTCTACACGGGCGCGTACAAGCCGCCGCGCGAGTTCAACTGGGTGGTCGGCGTCGTGCTGCTGTTCCTCACGCTCGGTCTGTCGTTCACCGGCTACCTGCTCCCGTGGGACCAGCTGGCGATCTGGGCCGTCACCGTCGGCACCTCGCTCGCGGGCTACTCGCCGTTCATCGCGAAGCAGGCCAACTTCTTGCTCCTGGGCGGCGCGATCGTGTCGCCCAACACCTTGTTGCGCTGGTACGTGCTGCACGTGCTCGCGCTGCCGTTCGTACTGGTGCTGTTCCTCGCGGTCCACTTCTGGCGGATCCGTAAGGACGGCGGGATCTCGGGGCCGCTCTAGATGACCTGGGAAGAAGTCAACAAGGATCTCGACGCCTATCAGGCGGCGCTCACCGCGCAGACCTCGTCGGGCGTCGACCGGCGCGTCGCCGAGGGCCGTGCACGCCGCGCCGGTATCCGCGCGTACCTCAAGGCGCACCCCGAGGAGGAGGCCGCGCACGCCGCAGAGGCTCGGTCCGCCGCGCCGGCCGGTGCAGCGGCGCCGGCCGCGGCTGCTGTGGGGGTACCAGCTGCGGCTGCGGCCACCGGAAACGGGGGGGCGGTCGCCGTCGCCGCCGCGCCGATCACCGCCGCGGTGCGCGAGGCGCCTCTGCCGACCGGCAACATCCCGGAGCCCAAGAAGGGCGCGCCAGACAAGCACCGTCTGCTCGCGATCGTGCCGCCGGAGGGCATCCAGCGGGTCGAGCGCGAGCAGGGCGACCGCGTGCACACGTGGCCGCACCTCCTGCTCGAAGAGTTCATCGCGATGGCGATCCTGTTCGCCGGGCTGCTCGTGTTCTCGTCGCTGATCAATGCCCCGCTCCGCGAGCTCGCGAACCCCAACCTCACACCGAACCCGTCGAAGGCCCCGTGGTACTTCCTCGGCCTGCAGGAGCTGCTCCGCTACTTCCATCCGATGGTCGCGGGCATCGTGATCCCGACGTTCATCCTGGTCGGGCTCGCGGCGGTCCCCTACGTGGACCGCAACCCGAGCATCAAGCCCGGCGACCGCAAGGTGGCGATCACGCTGTTCACGATCTTGTTCATGTTCGGCGCGATCCTGACGATCATCGGCTGCTTCTTCCGCGGACCCGGCTACAACTGGACGTGGCCGTGGACACAAGGGGTCTTCTTCGAGCTATGACGTTCCTCGCCATCTCCAACGGCACCGTCGCGGTGATCATCGCGATCGTCTTGGCGGACATCTTCTTGATCGCGTTCCTGATCAGCTACTCGCGGCGGGCGCGCGCGGCCAAGCGCGCCGCGGCCGGTGAGTTGCCGCCTGCGCCGGCGAGGGCGGTCAGCCGCCGCGACTTCCAGCGGCGCGCGCTGCTCACGTCGGTGATGCTGTTCGGCGCCGAGTTCGGGCTCGGCACGATCGGGTTCCTGTGGCCCAACCTGAAGGGCGGGTTCGGATCGAAGATCAACGCCGGGAAGCTCACCGAGATCAAGTCGGAGATCCAAACCGCGAACTATGTGTACGTCGGTGCCGCCCGCACCTACCTCGTCGGGTGGGACGGCACACCGGGGACCGGCCAGGCCGACTACCCGGCAGAGGGCGTCACCTCCGACGGGGTGATGTCGCTCTACCAACGGTGCGTGCACCTCGGGTGCCGTGTCCCGTTCTGCAACTCGTCGAAGTGGTTCGAGTGCCCATGCCACGGTTCGAAGTACAACAACGCCGGTGAGTACAAGCTCGGGCCCGCCCCACGCGGGCTGGACCGCTTCCAGATGGAAGTCGTCGACGGCAGCGTCATCGTCGACACCTCCACGATCAAGCTCGGCCCGCCCCGCGGCACGAACACCACCGATCAGCCGCTCGAGGGCCCCTTCTGCGTGGCGCCCGGATGATCGCGTCAACGAACTACGCCGCCGTCACGCTGATCGCCGCCGGCGGCGCGCTGATCGTCGGCCTCATCCTGGTCGTCGTGCTGCGCCACCGCGCGAAGGGCGCGCGCGCGGAGATCCCGGCAGGGATGCGGCCCGGGCCGTCCGATCAAGCGCTCGAGACGCCGCTGCTGCTCAAGCTCCAGGGTTGGGGTGTTGTGCTCGTCACGTTCTTCGTCCTGTGGTTCCCGGTGATGTGGCTGATCGAGCCGAACACGAACCTCAAGCAGGAGCAGGCGCTCGATTCCGACGCGATCGCACGAGGCCAGCTCGCCACGCAGCCCTTCTCCGAAGAGAACGGCCTCGGGGTCGGGTGCGTGCGGTGTCACGGCAACGAGCTCCAGGGCGGCGTGATCAACGCGCTCGACGAGAACGGTGACCCGATCCTGGCGTATCCGCCCAACCTCACGACGATCTGCGGCGGGGCCAGCACGGGGCACCCGGCGATCTATTCGATCGACGACATCTTCCAGGTGATCTCGGAGGGCCGGGGCGCGATGCCGTCGTGGAGCATCCGGAACTCGGGCGCGCTCGACGACCAGCAGATCAACGACCTCGTGCTCTACCTCGTGCAGCTCAGCTCGCAGAACGTTCCGTTCGATCAGAACGTCTGCATCAATAAAGCGGCCTCCGACGCGGCGCTCGCGACCCCGGGCCCCGATCCGAGGGATCCGTAGATGGAGCAGCACTCCTGCCTGACGTTCGCGGTCGACTGCGGCGTGATGTTCAAGGGCGTCGGCGTGGTGCTGGCCGGGTTCATCCTGTTCGTCGGGAGCGTCTACATGTTGCTGACCGCGGTGTTCGGCCGGTACATGGCCTACCTCGTCGTCGCGGTCGCCTTCTTCGGGTGGATGACGATCCAATCCGGCATCTGGTTGTTCGGCTTCTGGTCGCAGGGGCCGGAGACCAAGACCAACCTCGGGCCCCGCGGACCGGAGCCCGCATGGATCGTGGACTCCGCGGGGCTCGACCCCGGCGCGGTCCACGAAGAGCTCGCGTCCTATCCGAGCGGGGCGTACCCGGAGCCGGACACGTCCGACCCGCTGCAAGCGGCCGACCTCCAGGCAGCGCAGGGCGTCGTGACGACCTACCTCGCGAACCAAGCCAATGCCCAGCTCGGTCAGGACCCGCTGGACTACACCGCGCTGCAGCCGACGCAGTTCACGGTCGACGACATGCGTTTCATCACGGCCGAGGATGGGACGAAGCTCGCGGTTGCCCAAGCGCACTTCCTCGGCGGCGGCCCGAACACGATGGTGACGCTGCATTACAGCAACGGGCAGGTCTACCACTACTCGCTGATCTTCCTGATCGGGTCGGCGCTGCTGTTGATCGTGCACATCCCGCTGCTCGACCGCGCGGAGCGATCGCGCAAGGAATTCCTGGTCGGTGGCACCGCGCCGCCCTGGTACGGACCGGCCTAGGAGGAGGAACGATGCTGCATCTGCTCGGGGCCTTGGAAGTGCCGCTGTTCGATCAGGGAGCGGTCCAGTTCATCCTGCTGACGGTGATGATCCTGGTCGTCGCGTTCCTGATCTGGCTCACGATCCCGCGCTGACCTCGCGCGCCCCGGCGCCGCGCTGCTCGTAGTAGGCCAGGATCTGCAGCTCCACCGCGAGGTCGACCTTCCGCACCGTCACACCCGCCGGCACGGTCACGACCGCGGGCGCGAAGTTCAGGATCGACCGGAGCCCGGCGTCGACCATGCGCTCGGCGACGTCTTGCGCCGCGGTCGCCGGCGTCGCGATGACGCCGATCGCGAGCGCCTCGTCCCGCACCAGGCCGGGCAGGTCGTCGAGATCGCGGACCTCGAGCCCCTCGATCCGCATCCCGATCTTGGCGGCATCGGTGTCGACCAGCGCGGCCACGCGGAACCCTCGCTCGGTGAAGCCCCGGTAATGCGCGAGGGCCTGTCCGAGGTTGCCGATGCCGGCGATCACGATGGCCCAATGCTGGGTCAGCCCGAGCTGCTCCCGGACCTCGTGGATCAGATGCCAGACGTCGTAGCCGACGCCCCGCGTCCCGTAGGAGCCCAGATAGGAGAGGTCTTTGCGGACCTTCGCGGAGGTCACGCCGGCGGCCTCGGCCAAGATCTCGGAGGACACGGTCGCGTCACCGGTGTCGGCGATGCTCACGAGGGCTCGGAGGTACAACGGGAGGCGGGCGACCGTCGCGTCCGGGATCGCGCGTCTCGGCGCCTCCGAACGTCCGTTCCCGCTCACGCCCGTAGCCTAGCTGCGCACCTCAGGCGCCGACCGCGGCCCGGAGGGCGGCCGGATCGACGGAGATCTCGAACAGCTCCTCGCCATCGACGGCCACCACTGGGATGCGGATCCCGTAGTCGCGGACCAGGGCGTCGTCGGTCTCGATGTCGATCTCGGTGAACGTGAACGGCGCCGTCCGGCGCACCGCTTCGATCACGCCTCTCGCCTCGTCGCACAGGTGACAGCCGTCGCGCGCATACAGGACGACGGTGGTCACGGCTGCCAGGATACGGATGCCATGGCCGTCCAGGACACCGCCGACGATCTCGAGCTGCACCGACGGCTGGCGGCGGGCGACCGGTCGGCGTTCGACGAGCTGTACCGGCGCTACGCGGCACAGGCCTACGGCCTCGCCTACCGGGTGACCGGCCAGCAGATGCTCGCCCAGGATGTCGTCCACGACGCCTTCATGGCGCTGTGGCGAGCCCCTGAGGCCTTCGACGAGCGCAGGGGGTCGTTCCGCACCTTCTTCCTGTCGATGGTCCACCACCGGGGGGTCGACCAGGTGCGCAGGGAGCAACGCCTGCGTGCCCGGACCGAGAAGGCGGCGAACCTTGACCCCGTCGAGGACGAAGACCCTGCGGACGCCGTGGCCGAGGCCGGCTACCTCAGCGTTCGACGCAAGGAGGTCCGTGCGGCCTTGACCGAACTTCCCGCTGCGCAACGACAGGTGCTCGAGATGGCGTATTTCGACGGCAAGACCCAGGTGCAGATCGCCGAGGAGCTGGGCATCCCCCTCGGCACCGTGAAGACCCGAACCCTCGCAGCCATGCGGAAGCTCCGGACCCTGCTCGAGGAGGCCACGTGATCGATCACGAGGCGGCGGACGAACTCCTCGCGGGGTACGTGCTGGGGTCCCTCACCGGCCCCGACGCCGAGGAGGCCGACCGCCTGCTGACCGAGCACGTCCCGGACTGCCTCACGTGCCGCGCCACCCTCGATGCCTTCCAGGGTGTCACCGGCGAGCTCGGGATGGTGGCCGACCCTTTGGCGCCCCCGGAAACACTCCTTCCCAGGATCGAGCGTGAGCTCACCGGGGGACGGCGGCGCAGCGGCCTCCGCGGGTGGAGCCCCACCCGTATCGTGGCCGGCGCCGCGGCGGCCGTCGTCTTGGTCGGGGCCGCCGGGATCGCGCTGACCCACGGCGGATCCGGGTCGGCGGATCCGCTGACGCAGGCGGATCTCGCGCAGGTGCAGACGATGGCCGACCAGCCCGACACCCAGCGCCGCGACCTCGGCGGTGGGACGAGCGAGATCGAGCCCGCAGACCGCGAAGAGCTCTACGTGATGGGCGTCGGTGTCGCCGACCCCAGGCCGGGCTTCACGTATCGGCTCTGGGCGGTCCAAGGCGACTCCGCGACGTTCATCGGTGACTTCATGCCGCTCGACGGTCGGGTCGCACTCAAGGTGTCCGTCGATCCGAACGCGGTCGACAGCCTGCTCGTCACCGAGGAGCCGGCGGGCTCGACGCCGACCCAACCGGGCGAGCCTGCCTGGGACGCGACGGGCTAGCGCTACCCGGTCGGCTCCGGCTGAGCCGGCTCCCGTACGACGGGCGCCGCCTCCGGGACCACGATCGGGCGTGAGGCCCGCAGGAACCCCCAGAACATCAGGCAGATCCCGGCCACGAGCGTCCCGATGAAGCCGACCAGCAGGCCGGTCGCCGCGAAGGCCGCGCCGGCCGCGACCACGGTCGCGCCGAGGGCGATCAGCAACGTGCCGACGAACCGGTCGCGGAGCTCGGGCCGGCCACGCATCTTCCACGCCGACCAGATCGTTCCGAGCACCAGGATCGCGAACGCCGGGTACGCGACGAGTTGGGCGAGCCCGTGCGCCGCCGTCCCGCCACCGAAAACCCTGATCCCCCGCGGGAGCTGCACCGCGAGTGCCTCTGCCGACATCTCTGCGGCCGAGATCACCGCGAAGGTGTACGCCGTCGCGAAGACGAGGACGAGCCACACCGCCCACCGGACCCACGGCTTGCGGAACAGCAGCACGATCTCCCCACCCGCGAGGAAGGCGACGTTGAGCACCGCGCCGAGCGCCCAGTAGATCCCGTAGAAGCGGCTCGTCCAGCCCGACGCGACGCCGATCGTCACGGCCGCCGAGGCGACGGCGAACATGGCCATCGCGATCGCCCACAAGAGCTGCGCCTGGCCATGACGCGCCAGGAACTGCCGGGTGAGCATCACGGCGAACACTCCGGCGATCACCGTCGCCACCAGTGGGATCAGCCACATGGCGACCAGGATACGGCCCGGGTGGTGCCCGAGCCTCCGTCGACGCTAGCCTGCAGGGGCCATGGCCGGCTCTCGCGTTCTGCTGTCCACCGCAGCCTTCTTCGCGCGGCCGCTCGCCGCCACCTTCGAGCTCGCGGCCGAATGCGGCTACACGGGTGTCGAGGTGATGGTGACGAAGGACCCGGCGAGCCAGAGCGCATCGGTGATGCGCGACCTCGCCGCCGAACACGGCCTGTGGATCGGCGCGCTCCACGCGCCGGCGCTCCTCCTCACGCGCGCGGTGTGGGGCAAGGACCCGATCGGGAAGATCGACACCGCGACGCGTGTGGCCGCTACCGCGAAGGTGCCGCTCGTCGTGATGCACCCGCCGTACCGGTGGCAGGGCGCGTACCGGCGATGGTTGCTCTCCTCGCTCGCGACCGTCGAGGAGCGCACCGGCATCACGGTGGCGATGGAGAACATGTTTCCCGTGCACATCGGCTCGCGTCCGATGATGCTGCACGCGGACCAGGACCTCGATCAGCTCATCGGGATCCCGCACCTCGTGCTCGACACGTCGCACGCCGCGGTCGCGAAGCACGACCTGATCGAGGTGCGACAGCTCTTCGGCGAACGCCTCCGGCACGTCCACCTGTCCGATAACGCCGGCAAAGGATGGGACTCGCATCTGCCGCCCGGCGAAGGGGTGCTGGATCTCGACGGGTTCCTCCGAGATCTCGCGGGGAGCGGCTTCGATGGGACCGTGTCGCTCGAGGTCGACCTGCGCAAGCGGATCGACGATCCGGCCGGGCTTCGGTCGCTGCTGATCGACATGCGCCAACAGGTCGAATCGCTCCTGGCCATCGCCTAGCTATCCTCCGGGTGTGCGCCGGGCCACCGCCATCACGCTCGTGATCTTGTTCGTGCTGCTCGTGATCGCCGCGGCAGCGCAGTTCAGCCAGCCGACCCCGACCGCGCCCTTCCCGGGTCCGTCGAGCGGAACGGAGCTGCCCTCACCCGCTCCTTAGGCGTGGTCGCTCGGGGTCGGCCTCGGCGCGAGGTACTGTCCGAACCACTGCTCCATCAGCTCCTGGATGTGCTCGCCGCTCGTCGAGCCGAGCAACGCGGTCCCGTGCTCGTCGGCCGTGACGATCTCCTCGCGGACGGGCTGCGGGCCGAGCGCGGCCATCGCGTCCGCCGATGCGGCGGCGCCGGCCGGGTCGCCGAGGCCGGCGATGTAGAGCTTCGCGCCCGAGACCTTCTGCAGGACGTCGGGGCCGACCTCCAACCCGTAGAGCACCTGGGGCGCCGACAGCAGGACGACCGCGGGGACGCCCTCGGGGTCCTCGCTCGCGACCAGCAGGGCGGCGGTCCCGCCCATCGACGCGCCCGCGATCCCCAGGCGGCTGACGCCGTCGTCGCGGAGGTACTGCACGGCGGCCGCCAGGTCGGTCGGCGCGGCGTTGACGTCCTTGCTCCCACCGGAGCACCCGCCGTCCCCGCCGGGACAGTAGCCCCGGAAGTCGAACGTCAGCACGCGGAAGCCTTGGCCGGCGAGCCGGTCGGCGAACCCGAACCATCTCGTCTGATCGCCCGACAGCGTGTGGGCGAGCACCACGCCGGAGGTGGCGTCGGCGGGCCCGAAGATGCGTCCCGACAGGTCGACCCCGTCGGACGTCGTGATCGTCACCACGTCGGACGCAGCCACGGCTGCAGCGTTGGACGCCGAGGACGCGTCGGTGCACGCGACGAGGAGGAGGGCGGCGGCGATCGCCGCGAGCGAGCGAGGGCGGGACGCGACCCGCACGCGCGTGCCTACTTGCCCAGCTTCATCCGCTGGTGCCGGGTGCGCTTCAGGAGCTTCTTGTGCTTCTTCTTGCGCATCTTCTTCCGGCGTTTCTTCACGAGCGATGGCACGCGGTCTGGCCTTTCATTCGGTTCCGAAGAGGTTCCGGAGGTCCACCCGCTTTGCGCGGTAGGTGTCCTCCAGACGGACGGAGCCCAGTCTAAGTGCTTTCGGGGGCACTGCCACGGGCGTCGTGAGGCGGAGTCCCGCGTCCTCAGGCACGTACCCGAGGAGCCCGAGCCCGATGAATCCACCCTGGCCGTCGGACAGGCCCACGAGCATCCGGTCGAGCATCTGCAGGTCGTAGAACGGCGGGATCGTCGGCACGAACACCGTCGGCTTGATCCGGAAGCGCTGCTGCTCACCCTCGAAGTAGCCGGCCATCGCCTTCTCGTGCGCGCGCATCCGTTCCTCGACGCTCGTCGTGACGACGTCGGGATGCACCGACGCCCGGGCGATCTCGATCCCGAAGAAACGATCGACGATCCCGAAGATCGGCTCGAGCTCCTGCCCGCGCTGCAGCCCCGCGACGAGGTCTGGCTCGAGCACGTCGACCATGTAGTACTTGAGGAGCTCGCCGGTGATCCCCGAGACCTCGCCGCCGGTGTCGACGATCAGGAGGTCGGCGCCCTCCGTCCGAGCGCGGTCGCGCAGGCGTTGGAGCGCCCCGATCAACGCGACGAGGTCGTCCTGGGGCCGGGTCGACCCGACGAACCCGAGCGCGTCGGCGTGCGCGAGCGCGTCGAGCGTGAGGTCGTCCGCGGAACGGATGTGCTTCATCCCGACGGTCGTCGGCGGCCCGACGGTCTTCTCCGCCACGTCGGCGTCGATGTAGGCGACGGAACGTCCGAGCCGCAACGCGAACGCGGCGGTCGCGCGCGCGAGGGTCGACTTGCCCGCGTCGAGGCCGCCGAGGAACACGACGGTGTGCGCGTGGCGGGCAGCTCGGTCGACGAGCTGCTCGTGCTCGTTCATGGACGGTACCTCCTGTCACCGGAGGCCCCGCCGCGTCGCGTGGGTGCGCGAGGTTCGGTCCGTTAGATGGCTTCGGTGTACCGCTTGCTCAGGTACTCGTCGACGTCGTCCTCACGGAGTCGGTAGCTTCGGCCGACGCGAAGGGCCTTGAGCTGGCCCTCCTTGATCAGCCGGTAGACGGTCATCCTCGAAACACGAAGGAGGTCGGCGACCTCGTTCACGGTCAACAGCCGGGCTTGGGTGAAGCGTGTGCTCATGTGTGGCGCGATGGTAGGTGCTGGCGTGTGACGCCGTCTAGCCCCAGCTCCATCAGCCCAGGTCAGGGGTCACGAGCGCCAGGAAGACCGGCCAGTAGTCGTTGGGGTCGACGTGGTCATCGAACACCAGGATGTGCTGGAGCCGCCCCTGGTCGCGCGCGACCAGGAGCGCCGGATCGTTGACGTCGGCGATCGCGATCGTGTCGACGCCGGCCTCGACGGCGGCGCCAGCGAAGCCGTGATCGGCGAAGACGAGGTCCGGCCGCTCGGCGTCGAGGATCCGGTGCATCGCGTACGGCCAGTGGGTGTGCCGCGGCTCCCGGGTGTCCGACAGCATCGCCACGCGGTCCCAGTAGGTGACCTCCCAGTCGTGGTCGAGGCGGGGCTCGCGCCAGCGAGCCCCGCCGGCCGGAGCGCGCACGTCGGCGCCGTTGGTCGCGAGCCACGCGGCGAGCTCGTGATACAGGTAGGCCAGCCCGACGGGATGGCCGGTCGCGAGCACCACGCGTTCACCCCCGTCGGCGGCCGCGCGGAGCCGCGCCCCCGCCGCGAGCGCCGCGTCGACGATCGGCTCGGGGCGGATCTCCACCGGGCCGCTCCGCGCCTCGCGTTCGATCGGCGCACCGGCCGCACGCTCGACGAGGTCGAGGATCGAGTCGAGCGACCGGCCGTCCTGCAGGCCGGTCAGGCCGAACTCCTTGTCGGGGTCGTGGTCTAGCAGCAGCTGCGCGTTGCCCCGGACGTTGTCGAGCGGGTGGGTCGCCCAGCCGGCCACGAGCCCGGCGAGCAACGCCCGCTCGAGCTCCGCTCGCGTGATCGGCCGTGGCGCCCAGAGGTCCGGATCGAACGGCGGCAGACGGCGGACGTGGGCTTCGATAACGTCGGACGGCATCGGACCGGCAGCGTAACGAAAGGATCGGGATGGACCTACGAGACGCCAACGTCGTCGTCACCGGCGCATCGTCGGGGATCGGCGAGGCGACGGCGATCGCGTTCGCCCGCCGCGGTGCCCGCGCGATCCTCGTCGCCCGGCGGAAGGACCGGCTCGACGCGGTTGCCGCTCGGATCGAGCAGGCGGGCGGCCGTGCGATCGCCTGGACCTGCGACGTGACGGATCTCGCGCGCGTCGAGAAGCTGCCGGGCCTCGTCCAGGAGCTGACCGGCAGGCCGACGGACGTCCTGGTGAACAACGCCGGTATCGCGGGTGGCGGGCCGTTCCCGGAGCTGACCCATGAGCGGATCGACGAGGTGGTGCGCGTGAACCTCCTCGGGGTGATGCACGTCACCCGGGTGTTCCTGCCGGGGATGCTGTCGCGTGGCTCCGGACACATCATCAACGTGGCGTCGCTCGCCGGCCGGTTCGCCGTCCCCGGCGCGGCGGTCTATTCCGCGACGAAGCACGGCGTGGTCGCGTTCTCCGAGAGCCTCGACGTGTCCTCGAGGCGTCGCGGGGTGCTGGTCACGTCGGTCAACCCGGCCTACGTGCCGACCGAGGGGTTCCCTGCGACCAGGCGGCCTTCGATCCTCACGCTCACGCCGGCGCGCGTCGCCGAGGCGATCGTGAAGGTGGCACGGGAGGGCATCTCGCCCGAGTACTCGGTGCCCCGTTGGGCGGCGACGATGCAGGCGTTCCGGCTCCTCACGCCGCCGCTGTACCGCTGGGGGCTCGGCGTGGGCGAGCGCAGGTACTACGACAAGCCGTAGCGCGTCACCCGCGAGTCGCGAGCAGGTACTGCGACGTCAGATCCACCTCGCGCACGCCGCGCTCTTGCATCACCTGGCCGCATCGAGCGCGAACCTTCGCCGCGGTGTCGTCGCCGAGCGCCTCGGCCGTGCGCCGCAACCCGGAGCCCATGACGATGCGCCACCAATCGTCGGGGTTGTCGAGCGTCAGCGTGTCCATGTCCTCCCGGAGCGTGAAACCGGTGAGGCCGGCTTCCTCCGCGAGCGCGCGGAAGGCCGCCGCGTCGCCGATGCGCCGCCACGGCTGCACGATGTCGAACCCAGGCCGTTCGGCGTGCACCGCGTCGACGAAGACATCGATCATCGGATCGAAGAACCGCTCTCCCAGAACCGTGATCGCCATCCGCCCTCCCGGGCGCACCAGCGACCAGAACGAGCGGAGCAGACCCGGCATGTCGTCGACGAAGAAGACGCCGAGCACGCAGAGCAATGCGTCGACCGACCCCGGTGCGATGTCGAGCGCGGTCATGTCGCCGGTGCGGAGCTCAACGTTCTCGACGCCGGCAGCACGGATGCGTTCCTCGGCGATGTCGAGCATCTGCGTGGCGAAGTCGATCCCGATCACACGGCCGCCAGGACCGACGCCGCGCGAGGCCGCGAGCAGCCCGGGCCCGTTGCCGCATGCGACGTCGATGGCGGTATCGCCCGGTCGTAGGGCCGCCAGCTCGACCGTTCGCGTCGACATGTACTGCCAGAAGTCGCGCGAGGCATCTTCGTAGTCGGCCGACGCCGCGTCGTACGTGGCCTTGGGGTCGAACCCGCGGAGAGGATCGCTCACGGCCGAGACGATACCCCGCCGTGCGCGAGAGGATGGGTCCGTGGAACGGGTCCGGCGCATCGTCAAGCTCGCCGCCTTCGCGGTGTTCATCGCGGCGATCGTCGAGCAGCTGCGGCTCCCCGCCGAGCAGCGGACGTGGGAGGGCCGGGTCGGTGGTCTCGTCCCCTACGACCTGCGGATGCCGACGTTCGAGCGGGCGCGGTCTCGCTGGTGGAACCCCGACGACGACCGCCTGTTCGTCCCGGCCGTCTTCGGCGTCGGCTGGACGGTGAACGTCGCACGGCTCGGTCGGCTGCTCGGCCTGGTCGGCGCGTCCGGCTAACGTGGAGCGGATGGAGGACGCAGCCTTGCCGCGCGAGCTCGAGGTCCGGTTGCGACGTTCGAAGGACGCACGGGTGGCCTGGTACGCCCTCGCGCCCTCGCACCGGCGCGAGTGGATCCGTGCGATCGACGACGCCAAGGGACCCGAGACACGTGCGCGTCGCGCCGACCAGGCGATCGCCGCGCTGACGAGGGCCCCATGAGCTCGGCCCCGGCAGTCATCGACGAACCGATCGTCGAAGACGCGGTCGAGCCGGACGTGCCGTGGATCGTGATCGTCTGGAACGATCCCATCAACCTGATGACCTATGTGACGTGGGTGTTCCAGAAGCTGTTCGGGTTCCCGCGGGCGAAGGCCGAGAAGCTGATGATGGACGTTCACACCAAGGGCAAGGCGGTGGTGTCGAACGGGCCTCGCGAGCGCTGCGAGGCCGACGTCGCGGCGCTCCACAGCTACGGCCTATGGGCGACCTTCCAGAGGGACCGATGAACGTCGCGATCACGGCCGCGGGCGGCGGTGCGGTGATGGTCGACCTGCCCGACGACCTTCGAGATCTGCTTGCTTCGCTGGCGAAACAACTCACCGAGTTGATCGACGATCCGGACGCCGCGGATGACCCGGGGATGGCCCGCCTCTTCCCGCCCGCATCGGTGGACGACCCGATGGAGGCCCTCGGCTTCGAGCAACTGATGGGCGACGCGATCCGGGCGGGCAAGCGCGAGTCCGCGTCGGTGCTGCGTGCCACCGCGCACCAGAAGCGGCTCGGCCCGGAGGAAACGCTCGCCTGGATGCGCTGCCTGAACGACATCCGCTTGCTGATCGGTACGCGGCTCGACGTGCAGGAGGACTCCGACTTCGAGGCGATGGTCGACGACCCACTGCTCGAGCAGGCGGCGATCATCTACATCTCGCTGAGCGACCTGGTCGGGATGCTGTCGCTCGCGGCAGACCCGACCTAACGGACCGGCGAGCCGACCCGGTGGATCTTCAGCATGTTCGTCGTGGTGCGTCCGGCAGGCGAGGACGCGGCCATCACCACGGCATCGCCGGGCTTGGCCAGCCCGCGTGACTGCAGGCCCTCGTCCATCAACGCGATCATGCCGTCCGTATCGGTCGGCGCCGTCGCGGCCAGCGCCTCGACGCCCCACTGGAGGCAGAGGATCCGCCGGACATCTCCCGGCGGGACGAACGCGTAGACCGGAACGCGTGGTCGTTCGGCCGAGAGCAGGCGGGCGGTCCGCCCGGTCTCGGTGTAGCAGGTGATGGCGACCACGCCGAGATCCTCGGCCGGGATCGTCGCCGCCGCGTGTGCGACGGCCGCTCCTTCGTTGGTGTGTCGCGACGGCGGGCCCGGGGTCTCGAACACCCGCCCCTCGGACTCGACGTAGCCCGCGATCGTCGAGGCCGCCAACGCCGACTCGAACGGGTAGTCCCCGACCGCCGTCTCGCCGGACAGCATCACCGCGTCGGCGCCGTCGAGCACCGCGTTGGCCACGTCGTTCGCCTCGGCGCGCGTGGGTCGCGACGAGTGGATCATCGACTCGAGCATCTGGGTCGCGACGATGGCCGGACGGCCGGCCGCGCGCGCGGCCCTGATCAGCTCCTTCTGGATCAAGGGGATCTGCTCCATCGGCAGCTCCACGCCGAGGTCGCCGCGCGCGATCATCACCGCGTCCGCCTCGACGAGGATCCCCTCGATGTCGTCGACCGCCGGGCGCGTCTCGATCTTCGCGACGATCGGCACGTACCGGTCACCCATCGCCGCCCGCAGCTCGCGGACGTCGCTCGGCGCGCGCACGAACGACTGGGCGACGAAGTCCGCACCGAGGTCGAGCGCCCGCGCCAGGCCCTCGCGGTCGCGCTCGGTCACCGCCGGCAAACCGAGACGCTCGGCCGGCACGTTGACCCCTTGCCCGCTGCGGACGGTGCCCCCTGCGATGCATTCCATCTGAACGAGGTCGCCGGTGATCTCCGCGACCGTCAGCTCGACGGCGCCGTCGGCGAGCAGCACCCGGTCGTCCACCTGGAGGTCGCCGGCGAGCCCTGGGTACGTGGTCGACGCGCCCCGGTCGTCGCCGTCTCCGTCCGGACGTAGCTCGAAGCGCTGACCCGGGCGGAACGTGAACGGATCCGTCCGCACCGATCCCAAGCGCACCTTCGGCCCGGGGAGGTCGACCAGCACCGCGAGCGGCGTGCCCGTGGCGTCCTCGGCGTCCCGGACCAAGCCGACCATGCGCGCGTGATCCTCCGGGACGCCGTGCGAGAAGTTCAGCCGGAACACCGACGTGCCGGCGCGAACCAGCCCTTGGACGAAGCTGGGCGAGGCGCTCGCGGGCCCGAGCGTGCAGACGAGCTTGGTCCGTGGCATCAGGGCCACAGTATGTCTGCGAGCCGCGCGACCACCCGGCGCGCCTCGTCATCGGCTGGACGGGGTTCGAGCGCGGCCTCCGAGAAGGTCGACGGCACCGCCTCGCCGGCCCGGTCGGTCGCCCGTTCGACCCATCCGTCCGGCAGTTCGTCGGGGAGGTCGGCGGCGGCGTTGGCCATCTCGGCGAAGTACAGGGTCCAGGCCCGTGGCACGACCCGCGCCCACTGGTAGCCGCCCCCGCCCGTCGCGACCCAGCGCCCGTACGCCGCGTCGTGCGCCAGCCGGTGCAGGACGGCGGCCGCTTCCTTGTAGGAACGCGTCGTCACGCGGAGCTGTGCGAGCGGATCGGTCGCATGGGTATCGCACCCGAGCTGCGTGACGAGGACGTCCGGCGCGAAGTCGGCGACGGCCCG
>Ga0105243_10001017_pt1 | contig 25946 bp, 24 predicted proteins | sample KBSM34metaG_FD_81525 | JGI IMG/M metagenome (GOLD analysis project Ga0105243, IMG submission 81525) | Miscanthus rhizosphere microbial communities from Kellogg Biological Station, Michigan, USA - KBS M3-4 metaG | ecosystem: Host-associated > Plants > Roots > Rhizosphere > Soil | place... | reverse complement strand
CGCGAAATAACGTCAGCGCTTCTAGTGCTGTCTTCGTTTAACGGTTCTATTTCGCGCCTTCAGCGCTTTCTAAATCTGACTTGACGAGCACCTGGGGCGTTGCCCCAGGCTATTACATTTCGCACCTTTGGCGCTGGAACTCCGAGTTTTGACACACCTCTGAAGCGCTGGTCTATTTCCATTCAGTCCCGCATCCGGAGGTGGAAAAGACTTTTGCAGCAAAGCCTAGCACGCCACCCGATCAGAAGGCGGCGCCTTTCTCCACGGCTACTACCAACCAGTGTGAATCTTCCAGTGGTCCACAATGTTCTCGCCTTCAAGCACGTTGTAGTGGGAATGTTGAGCCGCTGTCAGACACGAATGATTTGCCAGAACTCTAACGCGCACCCCCACTCTTAGACGGTCGAAAATGTTCGCATCCTTCACAATTACGGTGCCGTGTTCTTGCGACATCTCGCTGACAGTTAGATTTAGATCCTCGCCTCTGAGGTCCAAAACCTTTCCATAGCCACAATCCGGATTGAGACCTACCGGACCACGGTCCTTCGATAGCGCGATGGCTCCGGCATCGATGATCACTTTTCGTCTGGCTCTGTCACGATGCACGACTGAAGCCAGAACTGTAAGCGCGCAGTCATCGAACGAGCAGCTACCTAACGTCGCCTGGAACGCGTCAAAAAAGATGTAGTTTCCAGGCCTTACTTCGTCAATGCCGTCCAGGTGATCGACACTCGTGATGGTTGGAGTTGAGCCAATACTCACAATTGGCACCGGGCCGACTTCCTTCCGCAGCGCCTCTCCAAAGTCGGCCATAACATCGCGTTCATGTTTGGCGAGCGCCAACACCTCTGGTTTTGTCTGACAGTTATAACTATGACCGGCGTGTGTCAGGATCCCCCCAAACCGCAAGTTTGACGCGTCTGTTATTCGTCGGGGAATTTCGATGGCTTCTTGATTGGTGGGTTCGACCCCACACCGGTGATATCCACAATCGACTTTCAGGAAGAGATTCAAGTGAACGTTCGCTTGCTTTGCCGCGTCGTTCAGCTGATCGGGTACCTCAACATCGTCCGTGAGCAGCGACAGTTCGCAGTCTCTTGAGATTTCAATTGCTTCGTTAAATTTCCCTGATTCGATTGGGACAGCATAGGTGATTTTCGAGAATCCATTGGCTGCGAACGCCCGTGCTTCGGCAAGTGTCGAGACGGTCACGGCGCCGGAGTGGCCAGCAGTTTGAATGCGGGCAACTTCGATACACTTGTGAGTCTTGATGTGCGGTCGCAGGTCGGCGCCAAGTTGCTTGACGCGCCGGCTCATGCCTTCGGCGTTGCGCTTAACCTTCGCAACGTCGAGTACGAGACCTGGTGTTTTCAGAGTTTCAAGTTTCATTGTTTATCTGGCGCTCTTCCCTGGCAGCGTATCGCTGAGTTAATTCAATTCATGTCGCGCAACGATTGTGTATTGCGAACCTGAGCTGCTCAATTCACTTCGGATCAAACACCCGCTGGTGACCTTCAAAGCAAACGGTTCAAATTGAGTCGCTTGATGCAGGTTAGCGAGGTCGCGCGCGCCGGCGGGATGCCGCAATCTGGCAATAGTGAGATGCGGATGAAACTCTCGTTCGTCGCGTTTGAATCCAGCTTTTGCGCACTCGTCTTCAATGGCCTGGTAGAGACGCAAACACGCCGGTGCAGTTTCAGGCGAAATCCCAATCCATAGAACATTTGGTTTCCCGTGCGGTGGAAAAACGCCGCAACCCTCTATCACAAGATCGAACCCGGTCGTGCGAGTCACCGCGCGCATTAAAGCTTGCGACAATGTATCTACTCGGTTGATGGCGACGTCCCCAAAGAACTTCAGCGTCAGATGCAGGTTCTCTTCTCGGGTCCAACTGGCTCGAACATCCGGACATTCCTCGCGGAGTCGAGTGATGTGCTGCCGGATCGTTCGACGTATTTCTGCGGGAAGCTCGATGGCAATGAAAAGCCGCCACACCTCGTTCGTCTCTTGATCCCGTTGACGCATTACTTCGCCGGTGTCATGACGACCGTGTCCTTCGTGGCGGCTTCCACGGCGGCTTTGCTGAAGGGCAAAGCCCTCGGCGTCACGTTGCGCCAATCGTCAAGCTGATCTTTCCAGTGAGTATTGGCGGGAATGCCAGACTGGCCCAAAGGAATTCCGTTCTGCGTCTTGTCCCAGTCGCTGGTGTCGGCTATCAAACGCATCGACACAGATGGTCCGACGTTCACAGTGGCGCCGGATCCGGGAATGCCGCTTTGAGGGAAAGCCGGAATCGTGAATTGCGCACCGACCAGAGGCGCTGCCGCCAAAGGGTGAGGGAAGCGCACTTTGTAGATGTTTCCCCAGGTCCATTGCGATTCGTCGGGGCCGGGTGATTTCAAGAGTGTCTGGCGCGCATCGTCGTAAGCAGTGCGGTAGAGATCTGCATAAGTCGGATTGTCTTTCGGTAGCCACTCGCGCGGCTGTTCCGCGATGATGCGATCGATCAGAGTATCTGACCCAGGCCAGCCATAAGTCTTCGACAAATCCGGACCGAGCGCAGCGTTGAGTATTCGTTGTTTGAAGGCTGTGCGCATCTGGCTGACAAGCGGCGCGACCCGTGAATCGGGCACGAGCAGGCCGTCCCAGGTTTCGAGATCGGTAATGAGCTTGGCGAGTTTGTCATCAGCGCCAGGCTGTGACCCGGGTTTCAGGGCTTTGGCCGCGGCGCTTGCGAACGTGACCAGCGAGATTGAATAGACGTCGCCCTGAATCCGGCGAAAGTCGTCAGTCGTGAGTTTCGGCTTGGCCGAAAGCAAATCAAAAATTCTTCGTGCGCGGTACGGCTGGGCCCAGAGATGACTCAGAAAATATGAGTAACTCTGTCCGACCACACGCTGATTCGCGGTAATGATCATTCCGGAGGGCGGATCGTAGCTGTGCGGAAGTTTGTCAAAGGGAATAAAGTCCGTCCATTCGCCGTCATCAGTAGCGCCGTCGTACGGCACGCTGCCGTCACCGGTCTTGCGAATCGGGATGCGTCCCGCGCCGTAGTAACCGATGTGCCCGTCAACATCAGCATAAACAAAATTCTGAGTTGGCCCGGAGTAGTGACTGAGAGCTTCGGTAAACTCCTTCCAGTTGCGCGCGCGGTTCGCGTCGAAAATACCTGCGGACTCCATCGTGGCCGGATCGAGCGCCGGCCAGCGCAAGGCATAACGCGCTCCGTCCCTCTCGAGCATGATTGGCCCATGCCGCGTAACCGTCACGTCTAAGGTCTGAGTTTCGGTGGTTGGGCTGAGCGGGTTTGGCCGGACCTTGATCTGCTCGTGCCGAATTTCCGCGTCACGCAAACCTGAAGGCGTCTGATAGCGTTTAGGATTGTCCTTGTCGAATTTTTCCAGATACACATCCTGGACGTCCGGCCCGAGATTCGTCGCGCCCCAGGCAATGCGATCGTTGTGACCGATCACGATTCCCGGCGCACCAGGGAACGTAACGCCGGCGACATGGACGCCTGGAGACATCAATTCTGTTTGATACCAAATCCCCGGCGCGGCGGCGGGTATGTGCGGATCATTGGCCAGCAAAGGCTTTCCAGAAACGGTTCGTTTGCCTGAAACAACCCAGTTGTTGCTGGCCTGGAAAGTCTCGAAATCGAGCCCACCCAAGCCAAGCATCTCTCTCGATTGCCGTTCACTTTCGATTTGCTTTGCCAGTTCCGCAAGAATCTCCGAATCGATTTGCGGAAGACCGCGCTTGTTCTCCCAAGCCCCCGCTTCCTTTCGATCTGATCCAATTACCAGCACGTCGAGTGGTGACGTTTCCGAGAGCAACGCCTCACGTTTTTCTTTCGGCAGGCTCACCAGTGAAGCGCGCATGATATCGGCCTGCCAGCTCGAAGAGAGATACTCAGCCAGCAGCTTTCCCACACAGACCGAATCCGCCGGCGTCCAATGACGGGGTTTGTATTGCAGCAGACGAAACTCAGGCGGCATCGTCTGATCCGTAAGTGAATCAATAAAAGCATTGACGCCGTTGGCGTACGCGTTCATCGCTGAATTCAAATTCGCGGGCAAGTGCCTGGCGCTTTCTTCAACGACGGCAGTCAGGCCCATTGTGCGATGACGCTTATCTTCGGCCAGGGCGCCGGCGCCAAAAATCTCAGCCAACTCGCCACGGACGTTACGCCGTAAAAGATCCATCTGCCACAGCCGATCGCTCGCTGTCACGTAGCCCTGGGCAAAATAGAGATCGTCGTCGTTCATTGCTTCGATGTAGGGAATGCCGCGCTCGTCGCGCCGGATCGTCACTCGGTCCTTGAGGCCGGCGATGGAAATAGTTTTGGCGTTTTCCTGCGCGGTTGATTTCGGCAAGAGCGCGCCGGCGGAGAAGACCAATAAGCTTGCAATTAAGGTAATTGGGAACTTTTTCATTGACGTTTTATGACTCTCTGAGTTTTGAGCGCATGGTATCACAGGGCATGGTGTTCATACGTAGTGTTTGATTTCCGGGTAGTGTCCTACTTTGCGGGTTTTTCTTTGCGTCTTTGCGGCTTGGCGTGAGCGAAACCTTAATAAGGAAGGAAGGCCGATGTTCACGCAAAGGCGCTAAGACGCAAAGGATCGCAAAGTCGAATTAGGACACTACCGATTTCCGGCGTTGGAGTACCAACTTTAGTTGGGCCCTGCAGTTGGAAAGAACTGCCCGACTAAAGTCGGTACTTTAACGCCGGCAGCAAAGCAGGACGTCAACTTCTAATCATGCGATTGACGCATGGCGCGCGCAAGCATTACAATTCGCTCGAATTCAAAGTATTTTTCAGAATTCAACTGCAAAGATGATTCGAATCAAATCGTTTATTGACGCCGTAGTAATGGCTACCCTGACCCTGGTTTGTGCCGCTGCGGCGCAGGCTCAGCAACGACCATTACTAACTGAGGACGTTGACATCATTCCGCCGGGCTCGATGAGGTTCGAAGCGGGGGTTGATTTTGTCCAAAGGGCGCGCTATCCGGTTTCAGGATTGAGCGGCGATTTGACCCGGGCCGGCGTGATTGGCATCAACATCGGATTCGCACCGAACGTCGAATTTCAGATTGAGGGCGTTGCCCAGAATTTTCTCAGCATCAATGACCGAGGCCTGAGCGTAATTCCTTTGAATCTCGCAGCCGGAGCAAACTCAACTCATGATACCGGCGACTTTACACTCTGGGCGAAAATCAAACTGCGGAACGAAACCAGGAATTGGCCGTCGTTTGGATTTCGTTTCGGCGTGCAGTTGCCGAATTCGAATCAGGCTACCGGCATTGGCCTGAATCAAACCAACGCGTATGGACAGGTTTTAGTCGGCAAGAAGTTTGGTCGCAACGCTCGCGTGAATCTGTTCGGGAACCTCGGTGTTGGGATTCTTACTGCGCCTACTCAAAATTTCACGCAGAACGATGTCATAACGTATGGATTTGCCGGCATCGTTCGCATCGACAAAACGTTTAGCCTGGTGGGTGAAGTAAACGGACGGGCGAACACTCGACCCGGTACCGGCCCGCTGGGCACTGAATCGCAGGGAGAAGCGCGCCTGGGCATGCAGGTGCGAGCCTCCGGACTGCGGTTCGATTTTGCAGGTATCAAGGGATTAACAAAGTTCAGTCCGCGATCGGGAGTCACCGTCGGCGTAACTTACGACACTCCTTCCATCTTCACGCCGGCGAAATAAGACAAGTTGCGCGTTTGCGGGTTTAGCGTCCAACCTTTAGGTTGCTGATTACAGGTGCAAGCTAAAGCTTGAACTCTGCACAAGGTTTTTCATGTTTGATTGGCTGCAAGCCGTTGCGAAGCGTCTCGGCTATTTCATAGTTCATGTTCCGATTTACATCGCCGGCCCGTCGATGATTCTAATCGGCGCGCTGGATTCGTCATTGCTCTCGCTGCCTGAGATCAATGACTATCTGGTCGTGGCGCGCTGTTTCACGCACCCGGAAACAGCCTTCTTTTTTCCGTTGTTTCCGGCGCTGGGATCGGTAGTTGGCTGTTTCCTGTTGTACACGATTTTCAGTCGCGGCGGTCGCGCAGTCCTGCACCGGCGCTTTCGAGAGGATCGAGTGCAGCGAGTTGAGCAGGCATACGCGCGGTTTGGCATTTTTGCGCTGGCTATTCCGGCCTTGTTGCCGCCGCCTTTGCCGTTCAAGATCTTTGTGGCCACCGCGGGGGCCCTGCAATTTTCGCGGCGCCGGTTTCTTTTGACGATCCTCATAGCGCGTTCGCTTCGCTACTACACCGAGGGCATACTGGCCGTATTTTACGGCGAGCGCGTCCTTCGCTTTTTGCGAGACAATGGTTTGGTCATCGTGACGATTGTCGGGGCGCTCTGCCTCGTGGGATTGTTGATTTATCTTTTATCGAGCAAGGGAAGAGCAGCGGCCAAGTCCGCGAATGAATAAAGGAAGGATTCTGATAACTAAAATTGAAAGCTCTAATTCATAAAATAACCGGCGGCCTGGGAAAGTTTTCTCATTGGCTGCTGGCCTTTGGCCCATTCGGATTATTTGCCATCGCATTTCTCGATTCTGTTTTGGTTCCCATCCCCGGCGGCGTGGATGCCATGCTGCTTTTGCTGGCGGCGTCGCGTCCTTCATGGATGTTGATTTATGTCGCGGCGGCCACGCTGGGATCGACGGCCGGGTGTGTCGGTTTGTATTTGGTCTCGAGACGCGCCGGACATCGAGCCCTCGCGCGCTTTTCGGAATCAAAACAAAAGCGCGTTAAGGACCTAATCGATCGGTATGACGTGCTGGCGGTTCTGGTCGCGTCGGTCCTGCCGCCACCGTTTCCTTTCAAATTGTTCGTCGTTTCGGCTGGCGTATTCCGTCTCAACCTCGTGCGGTTCACGCTCGCGATTGCGGGTGGGCGGACATTTCGCTATTTGCTCGAGGGTTATTTGGCTGCGCGCTACGGGGATCACGCGAAAGAGATTCTGCAACACTATTATCCGGCAATCGGAATTGGGCTGGCCGTGCTTATTATCGGTTTCTTTGTGGGCCGGAATTTAATGCGGCGTGGCCGGCAGGCGGAGCCTGTTCCGGGAGCCGAGAGCTAACGGCAGTATCTTACTTTGCGGTTGTTCTTTGCGGCTTTTGCGCCTTAGCGTGAGACGTTCCTGGAAGAGAGTAGATTTCACGCAAAGACGCCCAGGCGCGAAGACACGCAAAGTCAAACCAGGACGCTGGCTATGCGGGCCGGTGAATTGAAATTGCGGGCCTCGTGTAATGTTCGGACGCCTCCAATTTCCAAATCATCCAGCAACCGCAGCAGCACGTGAGCGGTCGCCCGGGCGTCACCCGCAGCCCGATGACGCTCTTTGATTTCGATGCCGAAGTGATCGGCCAGCGCGTCCAGATTGAAGCTTTCGAGGGCCGGCGTTACCCGGCGCGCAAGTTGTACTGTGCAGAGATCCGGATTGCGCATGCGACATCCGGGGAAGACGCGCGCAATTTCCTGGTTAAGCAAGTTGAGATCAAAGTTTGAGTTATGGGCCACGAGCACCGCGTCGCCGGCAAATTCTAACCACGACTCGACTACGCTCTCGAATGGTGGCGCCGCGCTTAACATTTCGTTGGTGATACCGGTCAGAGCAGAGATGAATCTCGGAAGCGGCAGATACGGATTAACCAGGGTTTGGAACTCGTCGCAAATCTCGCCGGCGGAAATGCGGGAAGCGCCCAGCTCAATCATCCGCGTGGGAATTGATTTACCGGTTATGGCCTCGACGTCGAGTACTACGAAATCGATCTCTGGCAAGGGAAGGTTTTCGATTTCACTATCGTTGATCGTTAAATAAATTTCTTCGATACTGAACCTGGGGTCGTTTTGAATGAGGTCGTTGACCAATGCTGCGGCCAGTTCGTCGGTTGCATTGGAGAGATGCAGAATCGAATCAGCGATGTGCGCGAAAGTTGCCCGACCACCGCGTTCGTCGATTAGATCGAAGATTTCCTGAACCAGCGAGGAATCAGAGATTAGATTAAGCGGCCGCTCCATGAAATCTGATTGTAGTCGGTAATTGAACGTTTTCGAAAGTCGACTGTCGCCGCTATTGTTTTAAATTCGGTTTTTGTCCGCCTTTGCGAGAAATCACTAAGACACAGAGAATCGCACATCGGCACTGTGTCCCGCGACGCGATGAGCGACGAGTCTGAGGTTCATTCACACCGGGCTTTAGCCCGGTGATGGACGAGGATAATAAGACGAAGAACCGTTTTAACGGTTTACCCTTCGGTGACAAAAATAAAGCCGTCGAATATCAGCAGGTTACGTCAACGTCGCAGCAAGAAAAAACCGTTAAAACGGTTCCTTAACTTTTATCGGCGGCCGACACCGGGCTGAAGCCCGGTGTGAATGAAAGGCCGCTTCTTTGGACTCTTGAGGCAAAGCCAGAGGAGGCCTGGGTCACGACCCATTCGAGATGCGTACTGACGAAGTAATTCAGAAATTCAAAAACACTGGCGCGTTGCTTGAGGGCCATTTTCTCTTGTCGAGCGGTTTGCACAGCCAGGCCTATCTGCAATGCGCGATCGCTTTGCAATCAACTGCCGATGCAATTGAGTTTGGCGCGGCCCTGGCCGAACATTTTAGAGACGCACGCGTCGAAACCGTGGCCTCGCCGGCAATCGGCGGACTCGTGATCGGTTACGAGGTTGCCCGGCAACTCGGCGTGAGATTCATCTGGACTGAGCGTGAGCAGGGCCCGATGACCTTGCGCAGAGGATTCAGCGTTGCGCAGGGGGAGCGGGTCCTGGTCGTCGAAGACGTGATTACGACCGGCGGCTCCACGCGCGACACGATTGCCGCGCTGCAGGCCGCCGGCGCCGAGGTCGTGGCTGCCGCTTCAATAATTGACCGATCTGGTGGCGCGGCTGACGTGGGCGTGCCCAGAGTTTCGCTTGCCACCCTGAATGTCCCGGTGCTAACAGCTGAAGCCTGTGACGCCTGCAATCGAGGGGAGCCGTTGGTTAAGCCCGGGAGTCGAAAGGTCTAGCTTTGGAGTGCGGCGACTTGTCGCCGCTTTTTCAAGGTGATGGGCCCAGTTAGCTAATACCTCGAAAAGCGGTGACGAGTCACCGCACTCCAAATGAACTACAGGCTCTTGCTTCAATACGATGGCACAGACTTTCATGGCTGGCAGATGCAGGGCGAATTGCGCACCGTTCAGAGTGAACTCGCGCGCGTCCTTTCACTGCTGGATGGTCGCGAAGTCGTGGTCCACGGATCGGGTCGCACCGACGCCGGTGTTCATGCCGAAGGACAGGTTGCCAATGTACAGCTGCAGAGGGAAATTTCACCGCCCAAGTTGCGAAACGCAATCAATGGAAATCTGCCAGGGGACGTACGGGTGCTTTTTGTCGACGTCGTCCCGGATGATTTTCACGCGCGATATTCCGCCAGGGGTAAGAAATATGCTTATCGAATCGTGCACGAAAGGGTGATGTCGCCGTTCTGGAAGCGTTACGCTCACCAGGAATCGCGGGCCCTCGATCTCGCCGCCATGCGACAGTGCGCTCAATTGTTTCTCGGAGAGCACGACTGGACAGCGTTTTCCGCGGCCCAGTCCGATTCCGAAACGCGGGTACGGAACATTACCGAGTTGAATGTTTCCGACGGGTGGGACAGCCGCGGGCGATGCCATCTGATCGAGTTGACGATGTCGGCAAGCGGTTTTCTGCGTTACATGGTGCGCTCAATCGTAGGGACGCTTTTGGCGGCCGGACGTTATGAAATCGATGAAGGCACTATTGCTCGTGCAATTCAGGGTGGCGATCGCTCGCTGGCAGGAGCGACCGCGCCGGCACACGGGCTGACGCTAATGAGCGTGCAGTACGATCAGTGAAGTGGCACAGACTTCAGTCTGTGATTTATGTTTGACCTATCATTACGCAGAAACATCACGCGATGATGCTGCTGACTGGAGCGCAAGCGTCTCGCTTGCCCCCTCCAGTTTCGATCGCTGAAGAATGCAAGCGAGACGCTTGCGCTCCAGTCGAAAGATGTCACAACAGACTTCAAGTCTGTGCCCTGTAGATGTGTAGTCCGATGGTGAGTTTGCGCCCAACGGCCCAGCCGATTAAGATTCGCTTGGCTAAAGATTGAATGCATAAAGACTTTGACAGCGTTACGCAAGCCGGCTCGCTCGATGAGAAGTTACTAGCGGCGATCGATTGGAACCGGTTACCCAGGCACGTCGCCATCATTATGGACGGTAACGGTCGCTGGGCCGCGCAACGCGGACAACCCAGAATCGCCGGGCATCGGGCCGGCGTCGAGGCCGTGCGCGCCGCCGTCGACACCGGGGCGCGACTCGGTTTGGGTGCTTTGACCCTCTACGCCTTTTCGACGGAGAATTGGAAACGCCCCCGATACGAGGTCGATGCCCTGATGCGCATGCTCAGAAAATATCTGCGCATCGAACTCGAAGAAATCCATAAACAGAACATTCGCTTTCAGACGATCGGACGAATCGAAGCACTTGCGCCGCGAGTGCGCGACGAAATTGCCAGAGCCTCCGAACATACCGCAGCCAACACCGGCATGGTTTTGAGTGTCGCGCTGAACTATGGCGGCCGCGCCGAGATTGTTGATGCCTGTCGGGCCGCGGCGAAAAAGTTCCAGGAAAGTGGCGAATCATTGGACGCCCTGAGCGAAGCAGACATCGAGCAGGGGCTCTACACGCGGGGTGTGCCGGAACTGGATTTGCTGGTGCGCACCAGCGGCGAGTTGCGCATTTCAAATTTTCTTTTGTGGCAGATTGCCTACGCTGAAATTTATGTGACCGAGACACTCTGGCCCGACTTTCGACGCGTGCATTTGTTGCAAGCCATACTCGATTATCAGCAGCGCAGCCGGCGCTTTGGCGGTCTGAAGCTGGTTAACGTTCCGCGCGCCGTAGCCAGCCGTTAATCTGATCGGTTGCAGGCTCCCCAATTGTGAAAAAGTCGCCACCAGGACCAACACGAAGCTCGTTGCTGGCGCGGATTCCGCCTTCGATTGCGAGAATTCTGACTGCCGTAGTCTTGCTGCCAGTTTTAGTAGCTTCAATCCTATTCGAGAGCCTCGATTTTCTTTTTGTGCTTCTCGCAGCAGCGGCATTGATTGCGGCGCTGGTCGAGTTTTGGATTCTTTTAGCCAAACAGCGGATTCGCGCTGACGCAGTTGCCGGCGGCCTGGGCGCGCTGGCGCTTCTTTTTGTTTTCTATTTGACGCCCCGGGATGGTCAACTGCCGGACATTTTGATGATCCTGATTGTGCTGCTGCTGTTGACGGGAGGCACGCTCACGGCGGCGATGCTGCGTGGTGCGCCGTTCGATAAGATGATTCCGTCGACCGCGCTCACAGTAATGAGCGTCATGTATATCATCTTGTTCGGGGGACATTTGATTGCGGTCCGCGTCGGCTTCCGGCCCACGCTGTCGAAGCAATTGCTGGGTTTTTACTTTCTCGTAATTATGGGTTCGGACGCTGCGGCCTATTACGGGGGCCGTCTGTTCGGCCGGCATAAGCTCGCTCCCACGGTTAGCCCCGGAAAGACCTGGGAAGGAGCAGTTGCAGGAATGCTTGCCAGCTTGCTGCTGGCGGTGGCCGCACACTACTGGTTCTTTCTCAATTTGCCTTTGAAGTTCGCTTTACCGCTGGCCGCCGTGATGAACATCCTCGGCGTGCTGGGTGATTTGACAGAGAGCGCCCTCAAGCGAAGCACCGGCGCGAAAGACACGGCCCAGATATTACCGGGACATGGCGGTGTGCTTGATCGGATCGATAGCTTGCTGTTCAATGCGCCGGTCATCTACTATTTTGCGTGGGCGTATTTTAGTCGCTGATGAGCACCAAAAAAATCATTGCCATCATCCTTGGGGTCGTCGCGGTCCTGGGCCTGATCGTCGCGCTCTTTGTCGGGGCGATCTTCTGGTTCGTGTTTCATACGATCGGCAGCAGTGAAGCCGCCGATACGGCCCGGACCTATCTGCGCAGTAACGAAAAGCTGAAGCAGGATGTAGGCGAAGTGAAAGATTTCGGCTGGTTGATTACCGGCAACATTAACGTGAGTAATGGCGACGGCGTGGCCACGCTTTACATTAAAGTCATTGGCGAAAAGCGCAACGTGAACGCGCGCGTCGATCTTTCCTATCGCAGCAACCGCAATTGGCGGGTAACCGAGGCGTCTTACGATCGCGATGGCCAGACGATCGATCTGATGAAGCCGTACGAAAGCGGGCCGACACCATCTCCTTAACCACCATGTCACCTCGCGGAATTGCCATTCTGGGATCTACCGGGTCGATCGGGTGCAACACTCTGCGCGTGATCGAAGCGCTGGGTCGGGATCGCTTTCGCGTCGTGGCGCTGGGCGCGGGACGCAACGTCGAAATACTCACACAGCAAATCGCTCGCCACCAACCTGATCTCGTGTCCCTGGACACCGTAGCAGCGGGCGCCCAGCTCAAAACCGAGCTGGCGAAGCAGAATTTGCCCGTGCCGCGGCTGGTCTTTGGCGAAGATGGTCTGGTCGAGATCGCCCGCCACCCAAAGGCAGATTGCGTCGTCTCGGCGACTGTAGGCGCTGTGGGCTTTGTGCCGACCCTGCGGGCGCTGGAAGCGGGCAAGCGGGTGGCGCTCGCAAACAAAGAAACCCTGGTGATGGCGGGCGAACTGATGACGCGCGCCGGAGAGAAATCGGGCGCTGAATTGCTGCCCATCGATTCCGAGCATAACGCGATTCATCAATGTTTGCGTGGCGAAAAGAGAAGCGAAGTAAGCCGGATTATCCTGACCGCATCGGGCGGGCCGTTTCGTACCAGGGACCGGGCCACCATGTCCTCGGCTACGGTCGCTGAAGCGATGAAGCATCCGACCTGGAGCATGGGCGCCAAGATAACCATCGATTCGGCGACTTTGATGAACAAGGGTTTGGAGGTTATCGAGGGTCATTGGTTGTTCAGCTTTGAAGGGGATGCGATTGGCATCGTGGTGCATCCCGAATCCGTAGTTCACTCAATGATCGAATTGGTTGATGGGTCGGTCATTGCGCAGATGGGAGTGACGGACATGCGGCACGCCATCCAATACGCGCTCACCTATCCCGATCGTTGTCCGACTGAATTACCGCCATTAAATCTCGCGGGGCTATCTTCGCTACATTTTGAAGCTCCGGATCTTGAGCGTTTTCCCTGCATTTCGCTTGCGTATCGCGCGCTCAAAACCGGAGGCACTCTGCCCGCGGCGATGAACGCGGCTAACGAAGAAGCCGTACAAGCCTTCATCGATGAGCGAATCTTGTTTTCGGCTATTCCGGTCGTAATCCAGTCCGTAATGGATGGTCATCACACCGCCGACGTCAAAGATTTGACCACGGTGCTGAATGCGGATCGCGACGCTCGCACCTCAGCCCGAGCCGCAATATCTGAATTGAGCAGGGAAGCCCGGGTGAATGTTGCCTGAAGCTGCAAAAACCATACTGAATCCACGGTTTGACCTCGCCCGACACGACACGTAAACTCAATACTCGAGGCTCATTATGAGTTTGTTACAAAGCGGAATCATCGGCGTTTTAGCGTTCATTTTCATTCTCGGCGCAGCCGTCACGCTGCACGAGTTCGGCCATTTTATCGTGGCCAAGCTCCTCAAAATTCGGGTTGAGACTTTTTCGCTCGGCTTTGGCCCGCGCCTTTGGGGTTTCAAAAAGGGCACTACGGATTATCGAGTTTCCGCCATTCCACTGGGCGGGTACGTGAAGCTTGGGGGCGATGAGTCAAACGCGCCAATCGAAGGCGAGAGCGCGCCGGACATTCCCGCAAATGAACGGTTTGATTTGCGGCCACGATATCAAAGGATCATGGTGGCGATTGCCGGTCCGGTGATGAATGTTCTGACGGCGCTGGCGATTCCGTTTGCGGGCGCATTGATCTACGGAGTGCAAGCCACGCCTCCTCCGGTGGTGCGACAAGTTGTGCCGGGCGGCGCCGCCGAACAAGCCGGCTTGAAACCGGGCGACCGGATTGTAGTTTTCGACGGCAACGACAACCCCAAGTGGAGAACGATTGCGGACGATGCCTTGCTTTCACCGGGCCAACCGTTGCCCCTGGAAGTCGAGCGCAACGGTCAACGCATTAAGCTCACCATCAGTCCCACACCGCACACCGAAGAAGGTGAGACGGTCGGGTTCCTCGATTTTCTTCCGGATTACGGCAACGTGCCGATTGTAGTGCGCGATCTGGTGCCGAACTCGCCCGCGTCTGAATCAGGTTTGCGAGTCGGCGATCGCATCGTAGCCGTCAATGGCGAGCCGGTTAAGAGCGCAGAGCAGGTCTCGCAGTTCATTCGCGAACACAAAGGACAGCCGATTACTCTGCGCGTTGGGAGGGCCGGGAGTTCCGTGGACATAACGGCCACGCCGCGCCTGCTGAGCCCACAGGAGACGAGAGAGCGGCTGGGCTTCACGCCAGATGAAGAGATCCCATTTGGGCGGGTTGGTCCGATCGGCGCATCCGTAGCAGCTTTCGAGCTGAATTGGGAATACATGCGGGTCACGGGCAAGGCGCTGGGCCAGCTATTCGCCGGCAAGCGCTCTGTGCGCAACACTCTGTCGGGCCCGATTGGAATCTATCGGGTAGCGGCGACATCAGCGAATCGTCTCGGTTGGGCGGGCGTGTTCTCAACGCTTGGTTTCCTGAGTTTGAACCTTGGCGTATTCAACCTGCTGCCCATCCCGGTGCTGGACGGCGGCGCGATCTTCTTATTGTTAATTGAAGGCGCACTCGCGACGGTGGGACTGTCGATCTCGATGCGAATTCGCGAGCGGATTCAGCAGGTAGGGTTCGTCGTCGTCATTCTGCTGATGGTCTTTGTGATCACCAACGACATTTTGAAACAGGTCTCGATTTCCCGAGGAGGAGGAGGGGACAGTCCGGCGGCGGCCTCGCCCGCACCGGCAACGCCCGCGAAATGAGTTCGGAGTTCCGCCTTCAGGCGGCGTAGGAGTGAACCGAGCAGCCGCCTGAAGGCGGGACTCCAAAACAGTTGTTCTTATGCGTAAGACCAGAGCAGTACAAGTCAAACATGTTCAGATCGGCGGCGGCGCGCCGGTCGTGATTCAGTCGATGACCAAGACGGACACCGCGAATGTCGGTGAGACCGTCGATCAGATTGAACAGATGGTCAGTGCCGGCTGCGAGATCGTGCGCCTGGCAGTTCCCGACAATGATGCTGCGATCGCCTTAAAAGAGATTCGCAAGCGCGTGCCGGAAGTGCCCATCGTGGCGGACATCCATTTTCACTACAAGCTCGCCTTGTTGGCCCTGGAAGCCGGTATCGACAAACTTCGTCTGAATCCCGGCAACATCGGCAAGCACGAACGCATCGTCGAAGTTGTGCGCGCGGCCCAGGCGCAGAAGGTGCCGATTCGCATCGGCGTTAATGGCGGCTCGCTGGAAAAGGACCTGCTGAAGAAATACGGCACGGCCACGCCCGAAGCGATGGTCGAGTCGGCGATGCGTCACATTCAGATCCTCGAAGACCTCGACTTTACGGACATCGTCATTTCACTCAAAGCCTCGGACGTTCAGCGCACAGTTGCTGCTTATCGTTTGTTGGCTGAGAAAGTTGACTATCCGTTTCATCTCGGCGTGACCGAAGCCGGTACCGCGTTCACCGGCACGGTCAAATCTTCGATTGGCCTGGGTATTCTTTTGCACGAAGGCATTGGCGATACGATTCGGGTTTCGCTGGCCGCTGAGCCTCAGGAAGAAGTTCGCGTCGCCTGGGAAATTGTGAAATCGCTCGGTTTGCGCAACCGCGGCGTGACCGTCGTCGCATGTCCAACCTGCGGACGGTTAGACGTCGATAACTTCGTAGAAATCGTCACCGAGATTGAACGCCGGCTGGCGCATGTCGAAGAGCCTTTGCATCTTTCAATCATGGGTTGCGCGGTGAACGGGCCGGGCGAAGCGCACGATTCACAATTGGGCATTACCTTTGGGCGCGGTGTGGGAATGATCTTCAAAGATGGTGTCCCGATGCGCAAAGTCTCGGGCGAAAACATTGTCGAAGCTTTTGTGATGGAAACAGAGAAATTGCTGGCTGAGGTGCAATCGTCGTCAAAGCCAGTACCTGAGCCAATGCTGGTTAACATCAAGTAATCACTCTGTGCGGACGGCCTTGCCTTGAAGGAGGGTCTTAGAATGTCTCGCAGCTCGTCTCCCGGTTTCATCCTTCTCGCACTGTTGATCCTCACGATCAATTTACACGCACAAGTGTCGTCGGGTGCCGCGTCGGCACCGACCGGAGTCATCAGCGGCCGGGTTACGAAAGGTGGGAAACCAGCACGGCTGGTCGCCATTATTCTGGAACCATTTGGGCCGTCTACGACGAAGTCTCCGCTACCAACCGCGATCACCGATGACGAAGGAAAATACCGCATTGCCGGCGCGCCGGAGGGGCATTATGTGGTGAAGCCCTTTGCTCCAGCCTTCGTCGTGCTACGTGTCCCGGAGTTAGATAAAGCCGGCATGACTATGTCGTCAGGTGTTGGCCTGGCCGGCTTCATTGTCACCGTTTCGAGGGGAGACGTCCTCGATGGAATCGATTTCGATTTGGGGGCCGGTGGCGTTATTACCGGGCGCGTCACCGACGATGCCGGACGGCCGGTGATTGCCGTAGCCGTTGCATCCGAACGGTTCAACGAGCAACTACAACCCATCGGCGGGTCATCGGGGGCTGAGACGGATGATCGAGGGATTTATCGAATATACGGATTACCGGCGGGTAAGTATCTCGTTTCGGTGTACGACTCGGGCAGGTTCTCAAAAGAACCCGACCGCAGGACTTTCTATCGTGATGCCAATGAACAAACGCGGGCTACCGGTGTGATGGTAAAGCCCGGCGCTGAGTCGACCGGCATCGACATTCGTCTCGGTGAGCCTCAACAAACCTACAGGATAACTGGGCGGCTGTTGGCTCAGGATTCCGGAAAGCCCGTAGCCGGCGCGACCGTCAATTTTCGCGGCTGGGGCAGAGAGGGGTTTCTGACCACGGATTCCGATGGAGTGTTTAAAATCGAGGACTGCGCACCTGGCAACTATGAGGTCAAGATAACCACCACCGGCGGGCCGACCCAGGGCTACTACAGCGACCCTTTAACTATTCAGGTGGCCGATGCGGATGTCTCTGACGTGGAGATTCAAGCGATTCCCGGTATCAGTGTGGGCGGTAATGTGATTGTCTCAGGTAGTAATGACCCGTCAATCAAAAATGCCTTGTCTCAATCGTTTATGTCGGCTACTAACCTGAAGCCCGGTTTGCGCGGAAGCGACACGGTCGCTGGAGCAGCAGCCGTCGCGGCCGGCGGCCGGTTCGATTTCATGGGTATCCGTCCCGGCAGAATAGGGTTCAGACCTGTCAATCTCCCTGAAGGCCTTACGTTTCTGCGCTTAGAGCGCGATGGTGTGCCGGTGCGAGACGGGCTGACTCTATCGGCTGGTGAACGAGTGACTGAATTGCGCGTGTTCGTCGCCTACGGCACGGGCTCGATCAACGGCCAAATCAAAGTGGAGGGTGGCGTGCTCCCAACCCGGATGAATTGGGATCTAAAAGTTCGGCGCGCTGATGGTGAAGGAGAAGTGCTTCGTCAGATGATCGACGCGCGCGGGCACTTCTGGCTTAAGAACTTACCGCCGGGCCTCTACGAGATCACGGCCGAAGCTGATTATCTTGAAATCCCTGGCGTGACCCCATCGAAGTATCCAGCGCCAATTAAACAAACGGTAACGATCCAGAACAACGCCGAGTCCCAGGTTTTAATGGTTCTCGACCTGAAGGGCGGAGGTCAGCCATAACCTGGCCCTGTTCAGGCGGTGGCCATTGAGACTACCAGGCCATCGCTGGCAATCTTCCGATTGATGTTCACCTCGAGGGCCCCACGCAATTCTTCGATGGTGGTGAGCCATGCAGCCGCTTTTTCGCTGTGCAGTTCGGCCGCTATCCGCTCGAGGTCCTTGAGCCTGTCGAGGTTAATTGTTGATTCGGCCGAACGACCGAGCGAGAGACTCCACGCATCGCGGATCAACGTTTCCAGCACGTCCAGGCTTTGTTCATAGTCCGATCGATCTTTGCTGGCGGCGAGTGCTTCCGACGACCGCAGCAGTTGGGCCCGATCGCCCGTCAAAGTCAGGGACTTCAGAATCGCCAACATCGATTCGCGTCGATCGCGATAGTCATCAATGTCGGCGACCTGTGCGCGGCCCAGACTGCCCTGGGAGATGCGCGCCAAAAGCTTTGCATCCTCTGCCGGCAGGTTACTGCTCTGAACCAGAAATTCTTCGATCGCCTCGGCGGGAATCGGCGCAAAACGAATCATCTGGCAGCGCGAACGAATAGTCGGCAAAAGCGCCATAGGATTGGTGGTCGTGACGATGAGGTGACTCGTTGCCGGCGGTTCTTCGAGCGTTTTCAAAAGCGCGTTAGCGGCCTGCTCGTTCATGAAATCGGCGTCCTCGACGATGAATACGCGGGCAGCACCTTCGAAGGGGCGAAAGTTTGCCTCTCGTTCTAATTCGCGTATGGGCTTAACGCGAATGATTTGCTTGTACGGGCGCACCATGGCGACATCGGCGTGCTCGCTCCAAATCACTCTTTCTTTGTTATCGTCGGCGCTGGTGAAGGGCGGGAAAGTGGAGTTGTCGATTCGTTTGCATGACGAACATTCATCGCATGCCTCGACTCCGGAACGATTGCGACAGTTGAGCGCTTTTGCGAGTTCGAGCGCAAACAGCTTTTTGCCGATGCCTTCTTCACCAGTGAACAGAAGGGAACCAGGGATGCGCCCGCCGGTCATCAAACGCCTGAGCGATTCCTTCACTTCGTCATTGCCGATGAGAGTTGAAAACATAGTTGGGTCTTAGGTCTTGGATCTTAGATCGTGGTTCTCGTGCGTGTCGAGTATGAGTAAGAGTCCAAAGACCCAGGTCCAAAGACCAAAAACCTAAGACCTAAGACCTAAGATTCAAGATTCAAGATCTGAAATCAACCCTCTCTTACTTAGAAACGGCATTACGATGTCCATTACAAGATGATGAGTTTCCTGAACCGAGCCGCGCGCGTCAATCAAGCGCACGCGGTCCGGATTTGCTTTCGCGATTGCCACATAAGCGTCGCGAACCCGCGTATGGAACGCCGCGTCTTCGCTGTCTAATCGATCACTATGCTTGGCGGCAACACGTTTGCGCGTGCGCACGGCCGATTCGGCCACCGAAAGATCAAACAACAGGGTCAGATCGGGCTGCAATCCTTCCGTCGCCAATTGGACGATTTCCTGAATCAGCTCCGGCTGAAACCCTCGTCCCGATCCCTGATAAGCGACCGTGGCATCTGCGTACCGATCAGACAGCACGATCTTATTCGCCGCCAGCGAAGGCCGCAACAACGAGCGGACGTGCTGGGCGCGATCCGCGGCAAACACCAGCAGCTCAGCCAAGGGATCCACCTGTTCCTGTACGTCGAGCAAAGCGGCGCGTAGTCTTTGTCCGAGCGGAGTTCCGCCTGGCTCGCGCGTCGTCACTACGTCCAGCCGGCGTACACGCAATTCGCTGGCGAGCAGTCGCATTTGCGTAGACTTGCCGCAGCCGTCAATTCCTTCAAAGGTGATGAACGCGCCGGCCATCTGATGAATTATCGCTGGAGCGCCTAAGTGGTTGGCGTTTCTGACGCCGGATTGTCACCGGGATTTGGTGAGTGGCGGAGTTCGCCAGTTGATCGCCGGGATTGCGAGATGGTTGAGATGGCGTGCTTGAAGATCAGTTGATCGTTGGCGCCGGTTTCCAGAATCAGAGAGAATTTGTCGAAGCTCTTTATCCGGCCCAGCAGCTTGGCGCCGTTGACCAGATAAATTGTCACCGTCGCTTTCTCGCGACGCGCGAGATTGAGAAAACCATCCTGGATATTTTGTGGTAGCGGCTTTGAATCCACCAAGCGATTTGCCTCAAAGAAATGTGTCTTTCAGGAGCGCTCAGAGTATAACAGGCGTTCGGGACTGACAAGCGTTTTATTTTGTTTTGCGAATTCGGGGCTACTAGCGGCACAGACTTTAGTCTGTGAATCCTGGCCAGACAACCACAGAATCTCAAACACAGACTGAAGGCTGTGCCACTAGCGGCCCTGATGCTCGGGCTCCAATTCGCAGAGCAGGTCGAATACTCGACGTTGGACAGCCGCATCATCTCCGAAACCCTCAATCCATTCAACCCCGGGCTCCCGCCGGAACCAGGTCAACTGCCGCTTCGCATAATGTCGCACGTCCAGCTTTGTCTGCTCGATCGCGCCGCTCAGATCGCGTTCACCATTCAGGTATTCGACTACCCGGCGGTAACCATGCGCCCCCAGGGCACTCGAATTTGGAGGCACCCCTTCGTTGATTAAGCGTCGCACCTCTTCAATCAAGCCGTCAGCGAAATGCTGCTCGGTCCTGATGTTTATCCGCGAATAGAGCTCTGGGCGCGGAGGATTGAGCGCGATGACTCGAATTCGTTCCGCCAGTGCGGGTGGCTCAGGGCGCAGCGGCCGGTCCCTCGAAATCGACCGGCCAGTCTGCAGGTAGAACTCGATCGCCCGCTGCACCCTGGGCCAATCCCGCGCGTGCAGCTTCTCGGCTTCCTCCGGATCGAACCGTTGCAGAATGCGATGGAGATGCTCGGGTCCGCGACGCTCGCGAATCTTTGTCAAACGGCCGCGAAGTGTTTCATCAGTATCCGGACTGGGAAAGAACGGCCGGCGCAAGGCGCGCAGGTAGAAACCGGTACCGCCAACCAGAAACACGCGTTGGCTGCGCATTTCAATTTCTGCAATTTTGTCGATCGCCGCACGCGCCCAATCAGCCGCGGTAAAAGTCACGCGCGGCGAAACAAAATCAATTAAATGATGCGGAATGCCCTGGCGCTCTTCCAGCGGCACCTTGGCCGTGGCAATTTGTATTTCCTGATAAACCTGAACGGAATCACAGTTAATAATCTCGCCGCCGAGACGAAGCGCGAGTTCAATTCCCAGACTACTCTTGCCGGATGCGGTGGGACCGACAATGGCAACGATTGGTTGAACAGGAGTTTTCAGGTCGGGTCGGGATTGCACGGCGCTAGAGTATCAACTTCAACCAGGCTTTTTCACGTTGGGGAAAGCCCGACGACCGTTGGTACCCTCGCCGCTCCCTTGAAACTGCATCAATACCACTTGACTCACCACGTCAATGGCTCTGCCACTCTGATGCGCGGCAAGTCTCGGACTTGCCGATACGTGGCCCATTTAGACTAACCGGTCTTTGACCGTGGCCGGTCAAAGACCCGATGAAAAAGAGGGTGTGCAGCCGGCAAGTCGCAGACTTGCCGCACATCAGAGTGGCAGAGCCATTTCAGCGGTCACCTCGACGTTCGACGGGAGTCCGCGCGAGTCAAGTATGTCGTTCCCTTGAAACTAATGAAGAACTGTCGAATCAGAAGAAGATCTGCGGATAACAGCCAGCGTCATGTCATCCATCAACGGCCGAGTCCCGGCAAAATCCTGCACTGCGCCGAGCACGGAAAACAGAATCGCATCGGCGGATTGAGTATGGGCCAGCCGCAAATGTTCTCGCAGCCGGGCGCCACCAAACTCAACGCCCTCTTCGTTGAGCGACTCAATGATGCCGTCTGAGTAAACCAGCAGCACGTCGTCTGGCCCGAGCTGCACCTTCGCCGAATAGTAAATGGCGTCTGAGGTTACGCCGAGCAGGAGCCCGCCTTCGGAAAGCGACTCCAGGTCACCATTGGCCCGCAGCAGCAGAGCCGGTGGATGTCCGGCGCTACAGTACTCGAGTATCCCCGTCCCCGGATCCAGTCGGGCGAGAAACAGGCTGGCCAGTGACATCGTCAAAGGCATGCCACAGAGATCGTGATTAACGCCGCCCACGATCTTCTTTGGGTCGGAGGTGATGGCGGCGTAACTGTTCGTCAAGCCGACCAGATGGGTGGTCCACATTCCCGCCGCCAGGCCTTTACCGCTGATGTCTCCCAAAGCAAACATCAACTGTTCGCGCTGCGAGTAAGCGGTAAAGAAGTCGCCGGGCAGATGGCGGACGGCAAAAATCTCGCTGGCGATCTCGAAATCGCCCGCCCGGACCAGGCGCGGGGCGCAGAGGCGCCGGTGCACCTGGGCTGCTTCAAAAATTGCTGTGTGCAGCTCGGCATAGTCTTTTTGCAGCGCGGCCAGTTTCAATTCCAGATCGCGCCTGCGTGTCTGCGTTCGTGCCGGTGGCGCAGAAACTTCGATCGCGCGCCGCACCGCCGCTAATCCACCAGTTACTGCTGAAGATCCCATTTGAATGATTCCTTATCCGACAAATTTATAACCACTGCCGTGAACGGTGAGGATGAAACGCGGCTCTTCAGGATTCGGTTCTAACTTCTGCCGCAAGTGAACAATGTGCGTATCGACGGTACGCGTATTCGGATAATTCTCGTAACCCCACACGGCATCAAGCAGCCGATCGCGGGTGAGCGTCTCAGCCGGATGAGCGCAGAAGTAGGCGAGCAGGGCAAATTCCTTTGCCGAAAGATCCACGGGCGAGCCGGCCCGGAGAACTTCGTTGCTGCGGACGTTTACCTCGACGTCGCTGAAGCGATAAATCTCCGGGGTTGGCGCCTGCGGTCCGGCCCGCCGGAGAACTGCTTTCACGCGCGCCATCAACTCGCGAATCGAGAATGGTTTGGTAACGTAGTCGTCTGCGCCCAGTTCGAGTCCGACCACCTTGTCGATCTCCTGGCCCCGGGCCGTCAACATGATGATCGGCATCGACGGGCGTTCGGCTTTTAGTCGCTTGCATACGTCGAGGCCGCTCATTTGCGGCATCATGACGTCGAGCACGACCAGGTCAGGATTATCGGCCAGTGCGCGTTCCAACCCGGCAACGCCGTCTCCGGCGCTGATGACGTCATAACCTTCGTACTCAAAATTGTCGCGCAGGCCGGCGACCATCGCGGGTTCGTCTTCGACGATCAAAATGCGCGTTCGTTTGCCGGTTGTGGGCGCGGCCGTTACCTCAGCATGAGCGGCCGGGTTCGGTCCGCCGCCGTTTGATTGTCCAACGTATTTCAAATTCTGCTTCATTGTATTTTCCTACATTGTCTGGGTGATTCTTTGTTGAGGGCTTCCATTTAACGGTAAGGATAGAACAAACCTGCTGCCTTTGCCGGGTGTGCTGTCCACCTCGATTTCGCCCCCGTGGGCTTCGGTGATGTGTCGCACCAGCGAGAGACCGAGGCCGCTGCCTTTCGTGTTGTGCACCAGCGGATCACCGGTGCGATAAAACTTCTCAAAAATCTTCGCCTGATCGCGGCGGGCAATACCGATCCCGTGATCGACAACTTCCAGTTTGACTGAGCCGTTATCGCGATACAACTTCACGCCCAGGAACTTATCGTCAGCCGAATACTTCAAAGCATTATTCACCAGGTTGACCACCGCGCGGGCAATCGCTTCACGGTCGACTACGACCGGCGGCAGGTTGTCGTCGATCTTTTCTTCGAACGCAAAGCCCTGTGACTCGATCTGATAACGGTACGAGTCGAGCGTGTTATGCACCAGATCGCCGATGTCAGTCTCGCGAAACTCATATTCTTTGCGGCCGGCCTCGATGCGCGAGAAATCCAGAATGTTATTGATCAGAGCAGTCAGCCGCTCGCTCTCTTTGCGCACGATGCGATAATACTGTTGCTTCTTTTCACGGGTGGTGATGCGCCCCAGTTCGAGAGTCTCCGCATACAAACGGATTAACGCCAGCGGTGTGCGCAACTCATGCGAGACATTCGAGACGAAGTCCGACTTCAAGCGCGCCAGGGCCATTTCCTTGCTGACCACATGCTTGGTTAATAACAGGCCGCCGATTGTTAACAGCGTCAGGATGCAGAGGAGAATGAAGCTGCGTCGCACAAAACTGCGACCCATGGCTTCCACACTTGTGCCCTGGAACTTTATGCCGAGTGTCAGGCCACGAAAAGCGTCGTCCATCTTTTTTGTTACTTCAGGCTTTCCATCTCCCCATCCGGCCGTCGTCATCATCGGCTTCGTGTCATGGTCTCCGTCCATCTCCGAAGGGTAGATGATCATCGCCATGGGATTGCCACCCTGCTCTGTGGTCCTCTGATTCACCTGATCGCCCAGCATTTCAGGGAAAAAATTACTCTTGAGGTAACACGGGTCGAAGGTCACGCCACCTATGACCACGCGTTCCTTGGCGACGTCGGGCAAAACGAACAGGGCCGTATCCAAATATGCCGGCCCGTCGGCGCGCTTGCCTGGGATGAAGTAAAAATAGATGTGCTGGCTCTTCTTCTGAAGTTGTTCCACGAACATCTTGCCTTCCTTGCCGTTGGTAAACCATTCGGTGAAGGTTTCCGACAGTCGCACATGCTCCTTCTTAAGGTACTCATCGGTCAAAGTCTGCGAACGGAAAGTCATTCCTTCTTCGTCAACCAGAAAGGCATGAGCAAAGCAGGAACACTCGGCCAGGATTCTGTCCAACTTCTTTTCCTTGTCATCGCTGTCCTCATCGGGTGAAGGGAACATCTCGCGAGCTTCCGAGACCTTTGCATAGGCCTTCTTGTTCATCTTCTTTTCCGTGATGGCGAGCACTTCCTGAAAGTCGCGATTAATAGTTGCTTCGAGGACTTTGTCCCGTTGAAACGATCTGAGTTGCGTGAAGTTCACATAGATTAGCGCCGCTGCCGGTAAAAGTACCGCGAGGCCAAGGGTCAGGATGAGCCGGAATCGATTGAAACCGCCGAGGAGCTTGCTGCCTTTCAATTTCATTTATACGCCTCTGAATAAGTCTCAGTCTGAACGGATGAGAGAATACTTGCTCCAGTGTTAATGCGTGTCAAGAGCAAGTAAAGAAATGTTAAGAGTTGTGAATTGTGTTTTGGCGGCCGATTTTTCGGAAACTCAGCCGCGCTAGAGAATAAGCCGACCTAGAATGACGAGCCAGATGATCCCGAGCAGGATTAAGGAGCCAATGATTTGATTGCGGGAGAAGCGCATCCTCTGGTTAGCCTGGAGGACTACAAGTTGAAGATGGTGTTAACAGCCAGCTTGAAACCAGGCAACAGGGGCGTATCCAGTTCGTCGCTATTCTTGAAGTTGCCCGCACTCTCCAGACGTTGGTCCTGCAGGCGGTAGACTTCAATTTGGCGATTATCGCTGTCAACGACCCAGTACTCGGCCACGCCGTACTTTCCGTAGAGTTGTCGCTTCACCAAAAGATCTCTCCGCCGGTTCTCAGCACCTGGAGCGGTGACCTCAATCACCAAATCGAGCGCGCCCGTGAACTTCTCGCCGGTGACCACTTGATCCCAACGCTCATTACGAACAAATGCCAGGTCGGGGATGACAGCGTCATAGTCGCTGAAAATGGCGCCCGCGCCGGGGACCAAAATTCCGATCGGATGGTCGCGCAGGTAATTACTGAGAACTATCTCTAAATTAAGAACAACACGTTGGTGTGGGATGCCGGGAGCGCGAGACACAAACAGTTCTCCTTCGATCAGTTCATAACGGTTGTTGTCTTCAGGACACGCGTCGAGGTCAGCGACGGTTAAGAGAGGTTCGATTCTAGCGGCCATAATACTTCCCCAATTCAAGAGCCGGCATTGGTCGATGGCAGAAATCTAGCACAAGTCGACAGGCAGGGATACGTAGAGAAACTTGCAAGCGCAAAGGTACCGCAGGCTGTCCAGCCTGCGGAGATCTGGGAATGGGTGGTGGGTCAGTTTGATGTCCGACAAGCTTTAGAGCCTCTTGCAAAAGTCTGGGTGAAGCACGAATCAATAGATTGGTACAAGGCAACAAGCGTTAAAATTAAGGTGCGCTCTGTTCGGCAGTCGGTAAAT
>Ga0105243_10001014_pt1 | contig 25960 bp, 27 predicted proteins | sample KBSM34metaG_FD_81525 | JGI IMG/M metagenome (GOLD analysis project Ga0105243, IMG submission 81525) | Miscanthus rhizosphere microbial communities from Kellogg Biological Station, Michigan, USA - KBS M3-4 metaG | ecosystem: Host-associated > Plants > Roots > Rhizosphere > Soil | place... | reverse complement strand
TCCATCGGCCTCACCCCCCTCCTCATGCTCGACATGTGGGAGCACGCCTTCTACCTCGACTACCAGAACGTCAAGGGCGACTACGTCAACGCCTTCTGGAACATCGTCAACTGGAACGACGTCTCCGCCCGCTTCGACCGCGCCCGCACCCAGACCGCAGGCCTCATCGTCTAAGCAGCTCCGCCGCACGACCCACTCCGCCGCGCCCGACCTCCGGGCGCGGCGGAGTCGTTTCCGGCAAACGGTCGTATCGTTGAGGGATGGACACCCTCGTCGAGGGTCTGACCTTTCCCGATGGGGCACGCTGGCACGACCGGCACCTGTGGTTCTCGGACACGCACGCCGGTGAGGTGTTGGCGTACGACCCGCTAACGGGCGCGCTCAACACCGTGGCCGAGGTGCCCGGCCGACCCGCGGGCCTGGGCTTTCTCCCCGACGGTCGGCTCCTCATCGCCTCCACCCGCGACCTGCTCGTGCTGCGCCGGGAACCGGACGGCACCCTGGTCGTGCATGCCGACCTCTCCGGCATCGCCACCTGGTACCTGAACGAGATGTGCGTCGACCGGTTCGGACGCGCCTATGTCGGCAACGTCGGCGACGGCAGCGATCCCCCGCGGCCGCCGCGGCCCGCCGACCTTGCGATGGTCGAACCCGACGGCACCGTCCACGACGTCGCGACCGCGATGGTGCTGGCAGGCGGCATGGTCGTGACCTCCGACGGCAGCACCCTCATCGTCGCCGAGAGCCGATCCACCCCCGGCCGGCTGACCGGCTTCACCATCGAGCCCGACGGCGGGCTCGAGCAACGACGGGTGATCGCCGAGTTCGACGCCTCGGTGCACCCCGACGGCCTCGCGATCGACGCCGAGGACGGCGTCTGGGTCGCCTCCCCGTTCGGGGACGAGATCTTCCGCGTCGACGCCGAGGGCGCCATCACCGACCGCCTGTCCGCGCCCCACCCGTACTCGCTCGCGCTGGGCGGGCCCGACGGTCGCGACCTGTTCGTCTGCACCGCCGAGACGTGGGTTCCAGAGGAAGCAGAACGGGACCGCGCCGGCGCCGTGCGGCGGGTCCGGGTGCGGGTTCCCGCCGCGCGGGAGTAGCGCGTCCCGCGGTCCGGCTGGCACTCCATCCCGCTTGTCTGCCAGCCGAGTTCGGCGCATCCTGGAGGTGTCCCGGGTGCGCTCCCGGGTCGCCGTCGTGCGGAAGGGGGACGGATGTGAACCAGCACGGACACATCGGCGTCTCGCCCTTCCATGCCGCCGGGGCGCTGCGCGGGTTCATCATCTCCGGCCGGTGGCCCGACACCACCAAGGAGTGGGCCCAGCTACTGGTGTTCGCCGTCCGGGTCGCCGGCGTACCCGGGTTACTTCCCACCTCAACGGTTTTCGGCGCTCACGAGGACCTCCCCGACGACCCGGAACCCGGCACCGTCGGGCTCGTGGTCGCGGAGGGCCCGGTGCTCGGCGAATCCGCCGTCACACCAGGATGTTTCGCGGAGCATCAGCCTCCTGCCCTACTGGTGCTGCACCCGCCGTCGGAGACCATGCCGTCGTTGCCGGAGTGTGTGGGCGCCGCCTCGGGCTGCCTGTTGCTGCCGGGCGTGCCGCACCTCGGCCTTGACCACCGGGCAGCCTGGGTGGAGGCGGACGCCGACGGGACCGTCACGTCCCTGGTCAGCCGGATGAGCCTCGATCCCAACTCCGACCCCGACACCGCCGTTTTGGCCATGCTGCTGGCCTCCTGACGCATACCGAAAGAACAAAGTTCGGTCTCCCAAACTTGTTGTGCGCTTTGCGATCTCGTGAACCTCGGGTAGTCTTACGCCTAGCGAAGGGGAGTAGCCCCCAATCGAGCAGTCGACATACTGGTCAGCATCGCGAAATGCGATGCGCCCGGCTGCCCGAACCGGCGTCGCCGTTCAGGCGACAGGCACCGGTGGGCGAGACCTTCGGCTGTCGACGTCCACACGTCGGCGGCCGGAGGACCGGTTCCCAACATCCTCCGAAACCAGATAACGGAGGAGGTTCGCATGCTTGCCGCGCTGCTGCTCAGCTTCGGCGTCATCTTCGTCGCCGAACTCGGCGACAAATCCCAGCTCATGGCGATGACGTTTGCCCTGCGCTACAAGTGGTGGGTTGTGATCGGCGGCATCACCGTCGCCACCACCGTGGTGCACCTGGTCTCCGTCGGCGTCGGCCACTACCTGGGCGTGGCCATCCCCACGAACCTGATCAGCACCGTCGGTGGCATCGCCTTCCTGATCTTCGCCTTGTGGACCCTGCGCGGCGACAGCCTCAGCGACGACGAGCAGAACAAGGCCGCTCGGGTCGGCACCTCGGCGTTCCTCGCGGTCGCCTCGGCGTTCTTCCTGGCCGAGCTCGGCGACAAGACGATGCTCGCCACCATCACCCTGGCCGCGGACAACGACTGGGTCGGCGTGTGGATCGGCTCGACGGTCGGCATGGTCGCGGCCGATGCCCTCGCGATCATCGTCGGCGCCGTGCTGGGCAAGCACCTGCCGGAGCGGTTCATCCAGCTCGCGGCCGCGACCCTGTTCTTCGTGTTCGGCGTGATGCTGCTGCTCCAGGGCCTGTTCCCCGGGTCCGCGGCGGGGCCGATCGCAGGCGGCGTGATCCTCGCGGTCGCGGCCGTGGTGGGCGGCGTCCGGTACGCGCGGGCGCGGGCGGCCGTACCGGTCGAGGAGACGAGCGAACCCCTCGACCGGTAGGCGCGACCAGCGGTCAGGACCCGGTGCTCCCTGTACCACCCATCGGGGTGACCCGGGTATTCCCTGTCGCCAACCAGCCCTCCGACGCCGGGACTCCGGTGCCGGTGACCGTGACCCCGCTTGGGTTGTCGAGGCCGTACCCGCTCGCGCGATAACGCATTTGGACCGTGACATCACCGGAGAGGAACAACGTCGTGTCGGGATTGGGGTGGTACTCGCGGGACTTAGGGACAGCCCAGCCCCCGGCAGGCGGGGTGACGGTGACATTCCCGGTGACGGGATCTACCGCAACGGTCGAGTCCAGTGCCCAATGCGTGGATCCCTCCGGATACCAGCCGGGTTTCCGGGCGAAAACCGTGGCGTCCATGAATTCGAAGCCTCTCGGAGGGTGGTGGGTGACGCTCGAAACTTCGACGTCCGGCACGGCCGGTTGGTATCCGCCCTCCCCTGCGCTGCTGCTCGCATAGAAGGACACAACGTCACCCGATTTGACGTCCTTGGGACCGGCATAACTCATATGAAGGTCGCCAGCCATCCCCTCGTCCGTGAAGGCTCTTTCGTAGCACGGCCCCCCCGACGGCATCGACTCGATGGTGCATGGAGGCAACAGATTTTGCAGTACCTCATCCTCCCACCACGACTGCCCGGCCGCAGTTCCCACACCCATCGTGATGCCGCTCGCGACAACGGTCAGCGCCGCGAGCACCGACCCACCCTTACGCACCAGATTTCCGACCATTGAACAGTTTCCTTCGGTTTACAGAGCCGCTGCCGTCGATGGCCCGCCGCTGTACGCGGTTGGATTCAGGCACGAGACTCGGCGTCGTAGATGATTCACGGCGACCAGGTCAGGAGGCCGGCATGATGGGCACTCGAAAAGGAGACGGGCGCAATCAGTTTCCCGAACTATTGAAACCACCGATGCCCGGCGTGACTCGGGTGGCACCCGTGGCCAGCCACCCCTCCGAAGCCGGGACGCCGGTGCCGGTGAACGTGACACCGCTGGTGCCATCGAGATGCGACTTTGTCACCTGGTAGCGCAATCTGACGTCGACCTGGCCGGTGCGCCAGCTACCGGAGCTTTCTTGACTCCTCGGGATCGCCCAGCCACCAGCGGGGGCCGCGACCGTCACATCCCCCGTGACGGGGTCCACCACCACGGTCGCGTCCAACTCCGTGTACGTATCAGGGTCCGGATACACGGCGCCCCGGCGGGACTGCACTTCGGCCCCTACGAATTCGAAACCTCGCGGAGCATGGTGGGTAACGCTCGTCACTGCCAGGTCCGGCATGGCGTCCCGGGCCAAGAACCTGGAGGTAAACGCGACCTCACTATCGACTTCGGCCTCGGCGGGCCCCCAGTAGGAGAGCCCGATGTTGCCGGCCGTGGCGCCGTCCGAGAAGATCCCGTCGCACAGCGGTGATGTGAGCCCGACGCAGGGCACTCCAGTGCTTCCAAACCCTCCGCCAGCCGCACCCCCCGCGACGCCCGTACCCATCGCCGCACCGCCCACGACGACGGCCAGCGCCGCGAGCACCGACCCACCCCTACGCACCAGGTGTCCAACCATCGACCATGTCTCCTTCAGTGTTGGGAGACCGGCCCACCGCCCGCCCCCCAAGAACTCGCCAAGGGTAAGGGGCGGAACGGCGCGCCGCGGCAGAATCGAACGGTTACTTTTCCCCAGGTCAAAGCGTTAAACACTGTCGCCGACGTTCCCGCCGCCGCATCAACGCAACCCGCCGCCGAAAGAGCGAGATTCGACGGATACTGGAAGGGTCTCGCAGGCACCCAGAGGGAGGGTGACATGACCGAACAGATTCCCCCGGAACCGATCGCGGCCGCCAAGGTGGTGTTGCTGCAGACCCGCAAACGGGACGGCAGCTGGGTCGATACCCCCGTGAACATCGCGGTGGACGGGTCCCACACGTATTTCCGGACACCCGGCAGGGCCTCGAAGAACAAGCGGCTGCGGAACTTCCCCGAGGTCCGGATGTGGCCCTGCACCTGGTCGGGCAAGCCGACCGGCGAGGAGGCGGATGCGACCGCGCACCTGCTCACCGGCACCGAGGCCGACGCCGCCGGCCGGGCCATCGACCGCCGCTTCCCGATCCTGCAGCGAGTCATGGTGCGGGCGGCACACAAGGTCATGCGCACCCCCACGCTCCACTACGAATTGACGGACTTCCACGCGCCGTGACCGAATCCAGGTCGGCGCCAAACGGAAGCATCGGCTGCGCTGTGGTGTTGTATCGGACATGACCAAATCCGCCGCTGCCACCGCCCGCGTCCGGATCGCGGCGGAGCAGGCCGCGACCGTGCATCGGATCGAGTCGCTGACCGCGCGTCTGGCCGACATCCTGGACGGCTCCGAGCTGACCACGAACGATGACGAGCACGATCCGGAGGGCTCGACGATCGCGTTCGAGCGCGCACAGGTCACCTCGCTCATCGGCGACGCTCGGCAGGAACTCGAGGACCTCGAAGCCGCCCTGCGCCGGGTCGGCGACGGCAGCTACGGGGTCTGCGAAAAGTGCGGTCGCGCAATCAACCCGGAGCGACTGGATGCCCTCCCCGCGGCCCGGCGCTGCATCGACTGCGCGTGACGCGGCGACGTCCACTCGGGCTAATCCGGACGGCCGACCGTCAGGACACGGGCGACGGGCCGAACACGTACGAGAGCGGGTCGACGACCCTCGTGCCGGTGCCCGTCGCGACATCCGAAAATTCGGGTGCCCACCGCCTCACATATTGCCGGTATAGGGCGGGCGGTAGCACAACTCCTTCGCCTTGAAGCCAAGTCCGTCCATCACCGGCCAGTCCTGAGGAGGGAGGCCACTGGCGGTGAACCCGACGCCACCCTCCTGGATCGAGCCGGCCTCTACCGTCCACGGAACGTCGTACTCGAAATAGAAGTATGTGTTGTTCGGGGTGTACCCGCCCCCTCTGACAGTCCAGTTCCCCGTGACCGTCACCGCTCCGGTCTGCGCATCGACGGACGTCGGGGGATGATTCTCCGTCACGAGTTCGCCCGTACCCCCGTCCCGGTACTCGATCCGGATCGATCTGAGCTTGTAGGCGGCCGAGGGCGGGTAGTCGGTGTAACGCTGGATGTACCTGGTCTCATCGCTCGCGACTCGGAAGAAACTGCTGGTGAGATACCCGGATCCGGGTTCTCCGGGCGTGTCGACCCCTTGGCGCACTGTGACATCCCCGACCTGCTTCTCGGCGACCCCCGCGAAGCCTGGCCCGCAGAGGGGCAGACCAACTGAGCCGAGTCCCGTCGGCGTCCCCCCGAGGTCGGCGGACCCGACGGCCGCTGCCGTACCGACGCCCGTGGTCAGCCCTCCGGCAACGACCGCGAAAGCGGCGAGCAACGACGCACCCCGCCGGATCGGACTCGTCGACCGCTTCGAGCTTGTTCGCACTGAAGAACTCCATTCGATGAGTGATGGGTGCGCCTCACGTGCTGAACGCCCCGACCGCGTCGGAGTAGGGCGGTTTGTCAGGCTTGGCGGCCGAATCGGGTGACAATTTTCCCGCAGGTCAAAGCGTTAAACAGGACTCGACACCCAGCGATACCGCTCCACTCGGTGAACCGTCGTTAACCAGACTCACGACCGGGGCGCTATCGTTCAGGTCACTACCGGTCGGCCAACGGTGGCCGCCAGAAAAGAGGATCGACTGTGGAAATCCAGGGAACCGCGGCACTGGTCACCGGAGCTGCCTCCGGCCTCGGCGCTGCGACCGCCAAGCGCTTCGCCGACGCGGGCGCCACCGTCTTCGGACTGGACCTGGCCCAGTCCATCGAGCGCGCGGGCGACAGCGTCCCCGCCGGCGTCACCCTCATCCCGACCGACGTCACCAGCGGCGACGAGGTCCAGGCCGCCGTCGAGCAGATCGTCGCCTCCGGCGTGCCGCTGCGCACCGTCGTGAACTGCGCGGGCGTCGGCTGGGCCGGCCGCATCCTGTCCAAGAACGGCCCGCACGACCTGGAGCTGTTCCGCACGGTCATCACCGTCAACCTGCTCGGCACGTTCAACGTGATGCGCCTGGCCGCCGACGCGATCGCCAAGACCGACACCGTCGACGAGTCCGGCCAGCGCGGCGTCGTCATCAACACCGCCTCGGTCGCCGCGTTCGAGGGCCAGATCGGCCAGATCGCGTACTCCGCGTCCAAGGGTGGCGTGCAGGGCATGACCGTCCCGGCCGCCCGCGACCTCGCGCAGTTCGGCATCCGCGTCAACACCATCGCCCCCGGCATCATCGACACCCCGATGCTCGCGGGCGTCACCGACGAGTACCGCAAGGGCCTCGAGGCAGGCGTGCCGTTCCCGTCCCGCCTGGGCAACCCCTCCGAGTACGCGCAGCTCGCGCAGATGATCGTCGAGCACGACTACCTCAACGGCGAGACGATCCGGATGGACGGCGCGCTCCGGATGGCGCCGCGCTAGGCAGCTCCGCTGCCCGTGCGTGGTTGACGGGTCCCAGGACTCGTCAACCGCGCACGGGCGCCGCAGGCGCCTACAGCTCCGAGGCCAGCGGGACCTCAAGATCGGCGCGGTCGGTCATCCACTCCCGCAACACCCGCGTCGCCTGCACGTCGTCCTCGTTGTAGACGAACAACCGCTCCCGCTGTTCGAGATCCGGCTCGTGGTCGTAGCCGACCGCCTCCCGATACCAGCTCATCGACGCCTCGCCTCCGGCGTCCGCGTCCCGCCAGTTGAACCCGGCGACGGGCGCAATCTTCTTGAGCCCCTTACCGTTCGGGCAGATGAACTGGTCGCTCACCGCCTGGTAGACGTCCACCCAGTCCGGGCTGTCGATGAAGGCGCGGATCTGCGCGACCGTTGGGATCCCCGGCATCCCGGCAAACCGGGTCGCCGAGTCGAGCAGCCACTTGTCTTCCGCCGCACGGGAATAGCAGTAGGCAGCGAAGGTCTTGCCCGCCGCGAGGGTCTCCTCCCTGACCCCCATCAGCCAGCCCCAGAACTCCGCGAACGACCTGCCCTCGTCCCGGGTCGGCAACGGGTCCCAGGTGACGAACGGCCGGTACGGCTGGGTGACGCCGTCCGCGGTGAGCAGCGTGCCCCACAGGTAGGCGCCGTGCTCCTGGTAGCTCTCCATGTCCACGTCGACCTCGACGTCGGCCCGGCGCACCGTTACCTCGGGCCTGCGCCGCACCAGCGGGACCTGGCCAAGCCAGGCCTTCGCGATCACCACCACGTCCTCGAACCCGTTGCCCTGCCACTCCTCCGGCGCCGGTCCGTCCCAGGCCGCCAGGTCGTCGATGGTGTAGACCCCGGCCGCGCGCAGCGCCTCGGCCCGCGAGCCCGTCGCGACCAGGCTGACATCCCGCGCGGCCGTCAGGTTCTCCTTGCACCGCGACCACCAGGGGCAGGACCGGCACTCGCCGATCTGCGACGGCGAGGTGAAGCGTTCGCCGCGCGCGACGGCCAGCCGGTCGGCGAACCGCTCGTCGTACACGTCCATCACCGCGGCGAGGTCGTGCACGAGGAAGCGCTCGCCGCCGTACCCGATGACGCCGCCGAGCATCGACGGGCTCGCCATGCCCTGCGCCTGCAGCATTCGCTGCAGGTGCGCCAGCCGGAGCTGATCGCGGAGCTGGGCGCGCACCTTCCGGTCCGGGTCCACGCTCGGGGCCCAGTCGTCCAGCCCTGAGGTGACCGCGCCGCTGCCCGGATCGGTGACCTTGTGGTTCACCACGATGGCCGGGATGTATCCCCCACGGTCGGCGTCCCGGATCAACAGCTCCGCTCGCCCGCGCCTGCCGGTGTCGAACTCGAGCGGCAACACCGCGCCCCAGATCCGGTCCGCGCCCTCGGCGCAGGCCCGCAGGGTCGCCGCCGCCCGCTCGCGCGTCGGGACGGACTGATCGATCAGCACCCAGGTGTGGCCGCCGGGCGCCATCAACCGCCGGAGCATGTCCTCCCGGTGTGCCTGGGCCGATTCCCGGCGCTGCTGGACGCCGATGTCCTCCGGCGCCGAGGCGATCAGCTCGGGATAGGCCGAGTCGAGGTGGACCCGGTGCCGGCACGTGGTCAGCGTCCTGGGATCGATGAGCACCGACCGAGTGCCGTTGCGGCCCGGCTCGGCGTCCTGGTGCGGATCCCGGAGGTCCTGCGAAGAGTTCACGATGACGAGATTATGGTCCGTCGCACCGACAACCCGCACCGCGCCCGCCTGCGCAGCGGCAAGAACCAGCGCTGCCGGACTCGCCGCCGCCACCCTGAGCGGTGCGGATAGGCTGTCGGGGACGAGGTGTGCCGACGCTCGAGCGCCAAGAATGAGGGGCCTTACGCATGGGTTTGTTCAGGAAACGTAAGACACGCGCGACCCGGCGTGCCGAGGCGAAGGCCCTCAAGCACAAGGCGAAGGTCGAGGCGAAGCTCGGCGCCCGCAACGACCGCAAGAAGATGCGCACCGAGGCCAAGTCCGCGAAGAAGGTCGAGAAGGCTCAGCTTGCGACGCTGAAGGCGCAGGAGAAGGCCGCCACCCGCGGCAAGCTCAGCGTCGGCCAGATCCGCAAGTACCTGGGCATCGCCCGGCTGCTGACGCCGGTGCTCGCCCCCCTCGTCTACCGCGGCGCCACCATGCTGCGCGCGCAGCTCGACCAGCAGCGCGCCAACAAGATGGGCATCGCCCCCGAGGAGCTGGGCACCTACACCGGGCACGGCGCCCACCTCAGCGCCCGGATCGCAGGCGCCGAGCGGTCCGCGAACACCATCGCCGCCCAGTACCCCGACCCCGAGACCACCCGGTTCACCAACGCCGTCCTCGGCCGCCTGGCCGAGCTCAGCACTGCCGTCCGGGCCTCCGAGCAGATGCCGGTCCAGCGCCGCAGGGCCGCCCACCACGCGATCTCGGCGGAACTCGACGGCGTCGAGGCCGACCTGCTCGCCCGCCTCGGCGTCCGCTGACCCGGGCGCGACCGCTCCCAAGATGCCGACCCCCCGCCCCGACCACACCGCCCGCATGCGCGGCGCGGCGGTCGGGGCGCTCACCGCGGCGCTCGCCGTGGCAGGCCACGGGGTCGCGGGCGGCGGCTACCCGGACTCCTCGGCCCTGACGCTGCTGGTGCTGTGCTGCGCCGCCGTCGGCGCGCTCACCGGCAGCCTGCGCGGCGGCCGGGTCGCGCTGCTCGGTGCGCTGGCGGCCGGGCAGCTCGTCGGACACCTCGCGCTGTCGACCGCCCTCACCGCGCACCAGTTCCACGGCCCCGAGCTCTCCCCCCGCGGGCTCACGATGCTCGCCGCCCACGCCGTCGCGACGGCGCTGTGCGCCGCGCTGATCCTGGCCGCGGAGGCCGTGTACGGCCCGATCACCCGGGTGTTGCGGTCCGTCCTGCGTCGGTGGAATCCGCTGCCGCGCACGACCTTCGCACTCCGCACCGCGTCGACGGACCCGATCGCGACGGCGACGCTGCTGCACTTCTGCATCTCGAGACGGGGACCGCCCGCGGCGGTGCCCGCATAGTGGACTCGGTGACCCGAGCCCGCCCTCCCCTCTCGAGAAAGAACCCCATGACCACCCTCATTTCCCGCGCCCTCCTCACGGTCGGCGCCACCGGCGGCGTCCTGCTGCTCGGCACCGGACTCGCCTCCGCGCACGTCTCCGTCAGCGCCCCCGACGCCGAGCAGGGCGGCTACACCGTTCTGACCTTCAAGGTGCCCACCGAGTCGGAGACCGCGGGCACCACCAAGCTGACGGTGGCGCTGCCCAACCTGGCATCCGCGCGCACCGAGCCGATGCCGGGCTGGACGTCGCAGGTCACCAAGGACGCCGCCTCCGGCGAGGCCACCTCGGTCACCTGGACCGCTGATCCCGGCGTCAGCGTCGGACCCGGCCAGTTCCAGCAGTTCCTGCTGTCCACGGGACCGCTGCCCGAGCAGGACGAGGTGTCCTTCGCCGCCACGCAGACCTACAGCGACGGCCAGGTCGTGAACTGGGATCAGCAGCCCGGCGCCGACGGCAGCGAGCCCGACAAGCCGGCGCCCGCCCTCTCGCTGGCCCCCGCCTCGGAGTCCGGGGACGGCCACCACGGCGCCTCGACCGCCTCGTCCGCGACCTCCGACGACGGCGTGGACACCACCGCCCGTTGGCTCGGCGGCATCGGCCTGGTGCTCGGCGCCCTCGGCGCCGCGCTCGGCGTCGGCGCGACCGTCCGCGGACGGCGCTCATGAGTACCCGGGTCCGCGTCCTGGCCGTGACGATGTTCGCGGCGGTGGCCGCGCTGCTCGGCGCGGGCGTCGCCGGGGCCCACGCGGTCGTGACCAGTTCGAACCCCGCGGACGGCTCGTCCGTCGCGGTGGGCCCGGAGCAGGCCATCATCACGTTCAACGAACCGATGCAGCCCAGCTTCGCCACCCTCACCGTGGTCGGCCCGGACGGCAACCTGTGGTCGAAGGGTGAGCCAACCGTGCAGGGCCCCTCGGTCAGCGTCCCGGTCGGCGAGCTCGGCCCCACCGGGGACTACACGATCGCCTACCGGGTGACCTCCGCCGACGGCCACCCCGTCAGCGGGACCCGCACCTTCACCCTCACCGAGCAGGGCTCGGGCACCCCCGGCGCGAAGCCGGGCGGCGACAAGGCCGGCGCCGAGGGCGGCGATTCGGACGGGCTGCCGATGTGGCCGTTCATCGTCGCGGGCGTGCTGGTGTTCGGCGGCGGGCTGGCGTTCGCGCTGCGCCGTCCCAGCGGCAAGAGCTGACCTCGGTGGCCTCGGCGGGCGCGCGGCGGCGGTGGCAGATCTCGCCACGATGGCTGCTGTTCGCCGCGCCCGCCGGCCTGGCTGGGGTCGGGGTGGCCTGGCTGCTGGCCCGCCCAGCCAGCCCCGATCCGTCGAGCCTGATCCGGGTGCTCGCCGTCCTCCTCGGGTCGACGGTGCTCGGCCTGACGACACTCGAGTGGCTGCAGCGATCCGAGCCGCGACCGGTGATCGCGCGCGGCCAACTGTGGCGGCCGATCGCGGCGCTGGCAGGGGCCTGGACCCTGGCCGAGGTCGCCCTGGTGGTCGCCGCGGCGGCGGAGACGACCGAGACCGGGGCAGGCGCGCTCTCCTCGACCACGTTCGGCCGGTTTCTAGGTGACGTCAACGCGGGCCAGATCGGCGGCGCCACCGTGGCCTGCACCACCGCGATCGCGGTGATCGCGGCGCTGGCGTTCCGGCGGGGCGCCGACTGGCCGATCACCTCCGTCGCGGTGCTCGCCGCGGTCGCGCTCGCGTCCCGTCCCGTCACCGGGCACATGTCGGCGCAGACCCTCGGTTCGCTGCTCGGCGCCGCGCACGCGCTCGCCGCCGCGCTGTGGCTGGGACCGTTGGTCGCGATGGCACTGCTGCTGCGGGCCAGGGGCGCCTGGGCCGCCCTGCTGCCGCGCTACTCGGAGCTGGCCTGGCGGTGCGTCGCGGTGCTGACGGTGACCGGCGTGATCGACGCCGCGGTCAAGCTCGGCGGCGTTGGCGCGCTGGTCGACACCGGCTACGGACGGATCGTGCTGGCCAAGACCGCGGCGCTGCTCGCGCTCGGCGCGCTCGGCTGGTGGTGGCGCCGGACCTGGGTGCCCGCGGCGGGTGCGCACCGCATGCAGGCGGAGGACTCGCTGCGGCGCGCGGTGCTGGAGGCTCTGGCGATGGCCGTCGCCTTCGGCCTGGCCGCCGCCCTCGCCACCACCGCATGAACGGTGCGGGTGTCGGCGGGCGGCGCTATAACTGCCTCATGCCCTCCGAGCAGGATGTACGCGCCCTGATGCTGGCCCTTCCCGAGGCGGAGGAGATCGTGGTCGACAGCTGGGGCAACCAGCCGACCTTCCGGGTGCGCAAGAAGATGTTCGCGATGGTCGGATACGGCGCGCCCACCGCATGCCTCAAGGCCACCCGCGACGACCAGGCCGCGCTGCTCGCACAGGACCCCGAGACCTTCCTGGTGGCCCCGTTTTTCGGGCGCTGGGGCTGGATCGACGTCGTCCTCGACCGGGTGGATCCGCAGGAGCTGGCCGAGCTCGTCGAGGAGGCGTGGCGGCTGACCGCCCCGAAGCGGGTGGTCGCCGCCTACGACCGCGACCGAGCGGCCGGCTAGGTCTCCTTGCGGGATCGCGCGTTCAGTGCGGTCGCGCTGACCAGGCCGAGCGCCAGGAACCCGGACGCCACGAACAGCGCGGTGCGGGTCGCGTCGCCGAAGCCCTCCGACAGCGCCGCGGTCACCTCGGGCCCGGACGGGCCGAGCTTGCCCTCCTCGCCCTGCTCGCGGATCCCGGAGATGGTGCCGCCCGCGGAGTCCCTGGTCGCGGTGACCAGCTGTTCCTGCACCGGCGGTGGCACCGACGTGACCGGTTCGAGGCTGTCGGAGAGGTTCTGCGCCAACGAGATCGAGAGCACCGCGCCCAACACCGCGGACCCGAGCGCGGCGCCGAGCTGACGCACGGTGCTCTGCGTCGCCGAGCCCTGGCCCGACTTCTCCGCCGGGATGTCGGCGAGCACCGTCCCGGTCAGCTGCGCCGACGCCAGCCCGAGGCCCGCGCCGTAGATCGCCAGCAGCACGGCGAGCAGCCACGGCGACACCGTGGAGGACAGCGCGAACGCCACCACAGCCACGCCGACGGCCTCGAGCGCCAATCCCAGGATCACGGTCTTCGGCGCACCGAACGCGGCGGCGACGTGCCGGGCCGCGGCGCCGGAGGCGAAGGCGCCCAGCGCCATCGCGGCCAGCACCAGACCCGCGCCCATCGTGGTCAGGCCGAGCGCGTTCACCAGGAACAGCGGCAGCACCAGCAGCAGGCCGAACTCGCCGATCGCCACGGTCAGCGCGGTCAGGTTGCCCCAGCTGAACGTCGGGACCGAGAACAGGGTCAGGTCGAGGATCGCGGACCGGTGGCTACCGCGGGCCCGGTGCCGCTCCCAGAACACGAACAGCACGAGGCTGGCCAGGCCGATCGCGCCGACGACCGGGACCACCGACACCGGCGCGTCCGCGGGCCATTCGAGCCCGAACACGCTGAACGGAGCGATCGGCTTCCACCAGCCGAGGCTCTGCCCCTCGATCAGGGCGAAGATGACGCCGCCGAAGCCGATCGCGCTGAGCAGCAGCCCGTCCACGTCCAGGCCCGGCTCGGTGATGGTGGCCTTGGTCTCCCGCACCGCGTACAGGGCACCGATGATCACCGCGATGCCGATCGGGACGTTCACGATGAAGATCCACGGCCAGGTGAAGTAGGTGGTGAGCCAGCCGCCGAGCAGCGGGCCGACCGCCGCCATGCCCGAGATCACCGCTCCCCACACGGCGAACGCGACGATCCGGTCCTTGCCGCGGAAGGTCGCGTTCACGCTCGAGAGGGTCGTCGGGAGCACGAAGGCTCCGCCGACGCCCTGGATGACGCGGGCGATGATGAGCGAGGTCGCGCTGGTGGCGAGCGCGGCGAACACGCTGCCCAGCAGGAACACCAGCACGCCGAGGATGAACATGCGGCGGCGGCCGAGCCGGTCGCCGAGCCGCCCGGCGGTGAGCAGCAGCGCGGCGAACACCACCGAGTAGACACTGTTGACCCACTGGGCGTCGGTCAGGTCGAGGTCGAGGTCGGTGATGATCACCGGCAGTGCGACACCGACGATGGTGCCGTCCACCACGATCATGGACAGCCCCGCGGCGAGCACCCCGAGCCCGATCCAGGCGCGCCGATCGGCTCTCGGCTCCAAGTCGGTCGACTCGGCGGTCATAGGGGGTGCCCCTTCCACGTGACAAGCCGGCGCCGAACAGCGCCGCCACGATTCCACCATCGTCACCGACCCGTGTCGCCGCGAAATGCCGGGGGCGCGCCGAGCTTCATACTTTCGATGGATTCGCCTCGGCGCCGAGCCGGCTCCGGGCAGTGCCCTAGACCTCCTGGTGCGCCTCCAGGTGCGCCTTCATCCGCTCCAGCGTGGTCTGCATGCCGTCCCGCATCAGCGTGTCCCGGTTCCGACCGAGCACCTTCGAGCGCTGCACGATCCGCACCCACAGCGCGGGCGTCCCGTAGATCTCCCGGGTCTCGGTGAGCCGGGTACCGGTGCCGGACGGCTCGAGCAGGTAGCTCCAGCGCGCCTTCGGCTCGTCCGCCTCGAACGAGAACCGCTCCCCCGGAACGACATCGACCACCGTGCAATGGGTGGTCCACCGCACGGGGCCGTGCCGGTTGCTGCCCGTGAAGGTCGCACCGGCGGTCACCGGCTCGCCGCCGGTCCACCGCCCGCCGGTGTTCTCCGGGCTGAACCGGCCCATGCCGGCGATGTCGGTGACCACATCCCACACCGCCGACGGCGCGGCCTCGATCAGAACGCTCGCGTGATCCATCCGGTCAGCGTCCGGGGACGTACTGCAGCACCTTGATGAACGGCGCCAGCACCTTTGCCCAGACCTTCGGCGGAAGTCCGCGGGGCCCACCGAGATTCAGCACACGCGTCGTCGCGATGGTCTGCGACTCGGTGTACTTGAGCAAACCGTCGGGACCGTGCCTGCGGCCGACACCGGACACACCCATGCCTCCCATCGGCGCCGCGGTGCTGCCCCAGGCGGGCGCGTACCCCTCGTCGACGTTGACGGTGCCCGCGCGGACCTGGGCCGCGATGGCCTCGCCCTCGGCCTTGCTGCCCGCCCAGACGCTGGCGTTGAGGCCGTACTCGGTGTCGTTGGCCTGCCGGATCGCCTCGTTCACGTCGGCGACCGGGTAGATCGACACCAGCGGACCGAAGGTCTCGTTGCGGGCGCACTCCATCTCGTCGGTGACGCCGGTGAGCACCGTCGGCTCGTAGAACAGCGGGCCCAGGTCGGGGCGCGCCTTGCCGCCCGCGACCACGGTGGCGCCCTTGACCACGGCGTCGTCGACGTGCCCGGAGACGGTCTTGACCTGCGCCTCGGAGACGAGGCTGCCCATCTCGATGCCGAACTCGTAGCCGGCCCCGAGGGTCATGTTCCTGACGCGCTCACCGAAGAGCTTGGTGAACTCGTCGGCGACCGGCTGCTCCACGTAGATCCGCTCGATGGAGATGCACAGCTGGCCGGAGTTCGAGTAGCAGGCGCGGACCGCCGCATCGGCGACCTCGCGCAGGTTGGCGCCCTTGGTGACGATCATCGGGTTCTTGCCACCGAGCTCGGCGGAGAAGCCGATCAGCCGTCGGCCTGCCTGCTCGGCGAGCAGCTGGCCGGTGGCGGTGGAGCCGGTGAACATCAGGTAGTCGGTGTTCTCGACGATCGCGGTGCCCACCACGGATCCGGGGCCGGGGACCACGGCGAACACCTCGCGCGGCAGTCCGGCCTGGTACATCAGATCGACGCAGGCGAGCGCGCAGTAGGGGGTCTGGCTGTCCGGCTTGATGACCACCGCGTTGCCCGCCATCAGGGCGGCGATCGCGTCGGACACCGCGAGGGTCATCGGGTAGTTCCACGGCGAGATGACACCGACGACGCCCTTCGCGTGGTGGTGCACCACGGTCTTGGTGAGGCCCGGCAGCATGCCCTGGACCCGCTTCGGCTTGAGCAGCTTCGGTGCGACGCGGGCGTAGTACCGCGAGGTCATGGCGATGTCGAGCACCTCTTCCAGGGCGGCGGCCCTGGACTTGCCGGTCTCCGCCTGCGCCATGTCGAGCAGCGCGTCACGGTTCTCCAGCACCAGCTCGCGGTAGCGGTGGAAGACGCGGGCCCGGTCGTCGGCTGAACGCTTGCCCCACTCCCGCTGGGCCACCCGGGCGCGCTCGATCGCGGCGACCGCGTCCTCCGCGGTGCCGACCGGGACGGTGGTCAGCTCGCGACCGGTGAAGGCCTCGACGATGGGGCGGGTCGGGCGGCTCGCCGCGTCCGGGATGGCGATGAGGTCGGCGAGCCGCGCGAAGGTCGCGGCGGACGGAGCAGGCATTTCGTACCCCTACTGGTGAGTAGTTCTTGCGGTTACATACAACTTACCTGTTCCGTGGCCGGCGTCACAGGGGAGTGCGACTCAGCCCTGCGCGACCATCTCCTTGGCCCAGCGGTAGTCCGCCTTGCCGCTCGGCGACCGCACGATCGACGGCACCACCACGATCGACCGCGGGATCTTGTAGCCCGCGACGTGCTCGCGGCAGTGCTCGGCGATCTCGGCGGTGTCGATGCCGTGATCGCCCTCGCGCAGCTGCACCACCGCCGCGACCCGCTCGCCGAACCGGGCGTCGGGTACCCCGGCGACGAGGGCGTCGAGCACCGCCGGGTGCGTCTTGAGGGCCTGCTCCACCTCCTCGGGGAACACCTTCTCGCCGCCCGAGTTGATGCACATCGAGCCGCGGCCGAGCAGCACGATGGTGCCGTCCGCCTCCATCCGCCCCATGTCGCCGAGGATGGCCATCCGCACCCCGTCCACCACCGGGAACGTCGCGGCCGTCTTCTCCTCGTCGCCGAAGTACGCGACCGGGACGTGGCCGCGGCGCGCGATGTAGCCCAGCTCGTCCGAGCCCGGCACGATGGCCAGGCCCCGCTCGTCGACGAGCAGCATGTTCGGGTTGGCCCTGATCCGCTTGGTGCCGTCGTCGCCGAACTCGACGACCCCGTCGTTCCCGGATTCGGAGGCGCCGAAGGCATCCTTGATGACCAAACCCGGCACCAGCTCGCGCAGCCGGTCCTTGAGCTGCGGCGAGAACAGGGCACCGCCGGAACCGATCAGCTTGAGGGAGGACAGGTCGTACTCCCCCGCGTGCGCCGTCATGGCGTCCGCGATCGGCCGGGCGATGGCGTCGCCGACCACGGTGACGCCGGTGATCTTCTCGGCCTCGATCAGCCGCAGCACCTCGACGGGGTCGAAGCTGCGCGCGATCACCCGCGGCGCCCCCATCAGGAAGGCGGTCAGCAGCGAGTAGACCGCCGCCCCGTGCATCAGCGGCGGAATGAGCATCAGCACGGCGGGATTCGTGTTCGCCACCGCGGCCTCGACCACCTCCGCCACGCTGGTGCGAGGCGGGCCGCTCAGGTTCGCACCGGACAGCGCGGCGTAGAAGAAGTCCTCGTGCCGCCAGACCACGCCCTTGGGCATGCCCGTGGTGCCGCCGGTGTAGATGATGAAGTGGTCGTCCTGGCTGCGCGGCGGGAAGTCCCGATCCGGCGACTGCGCCGCCAGCGCGGCCTCGTAGTCGGCGCCGACGGTCAGCACGTGCCCGACTCCTGGGCAGCGCGACAGGGCGGCGGTCGCGGTGGGGAGGTACTCCTCCTCGACGATGAGGGCGACGATCTCGGAGTTGTTGTAGAGGTAGACCAGCTCCGCGTCGGTGTACCGGAAGTTGACGTTGACCGGCACCGCCCGGATCTTCAGGCAGGCGAGCAGGCCCTCGACGTACTCGATGCTGTTACGCATGTGGATGCCGACGTGCTGGCCCGGCTGCACCCCGACCGACTGCAGATGGTGGGCGAGCCGATTCGCCCGGCGCTCGAGCTCCGCATAGCTGCGACGCTCGGCCCTCCCCGGACCGGTCCCCGCGGGATCCGGCGATCCGAAGATCAACGGCACGCGGTCGGGGATCGCGTCCGCGACCGCCTCGTACAGATCGGCAATATTGAGCGGCACGACCGAAATCCTTGCTTCAGGTGAAATGGTTCGCGACCAGCTAACACGAATGCTGTGCTCACCGAGCCGAATTCGTGTCCGCATCTCGTCCCCCGGGATCTCAGGGTCGGCGGGCCGCCCAGGCGGTTCGGCTGCCCCGGATGGTCAGGTCGCCGCGGCGCAGGACCGATGCGGGGTGGTCCGCGGCGAGGAGGTGGTCGAGGGTGTCGAGGTCGTCGGCGGCCAACTGGCCGTCGAGGGCGGCGCGGACACGACTCAGGAAGGTGTGTGCGTACCGCCCCGCGCGCTCCGGCATCGGATCCGCGCCGACGGTGCTCGCGTCCACGGTGAAACTGCGCTGCTCGAGGACATCGAATCCGGCCCGCTCCAGGTGCGGCCGCCAGTCCGGGTAGGTGTTCCAGTTCGCCTTGGCCAGGAGCTCGTGGCACCGCGACTCCAGGCCGGGGCGGCCGACGCCGATGTCGTCGGGCAGAAACCGTGGCAGCCCGTCCATTTCGAGGACCACCAGCAGCCCGCCTGGGTTCAGCCCCTCGTGCACCCCGCGCAGCACCCGGTCCGGGTCGGCGACCTCGTGCAGCGACGAGGCCGCCCAGGCGACGTCCGCGGAGCCGACCGCGGGCCAGCCGTCGTCCAGGTCGGCCCTGGCGACGCGCAACCGATCGACCACGCCTGCCGCGCGGGCGGATGCCTGGACACGATCGAGCATCACCGCCGACCTGTCTACCGCGATCAGCTGCGATGTCCCGAACCGCCGCGCGAGCGCCAGGCTGCCGGTGCCCGTTCCCGCACCGAGGTCGACGACAGCGCGCGGCGCCTCGGGCGCGTGCCACTGTGCCCATTCCGTCACCTCGTCGAGATACGCGCCGAGCACCTCCGCGTCGAGGTCGAGCATGTCCGCCAGACCCGCCTCGTCATGGTGCCCGTGACCGTGTCCGTGGTGATGGTCGTGTCCATGTCCGTGCTGGTGGGAGTGCTGCGTCATGCCTCCACCCTAAGCACATCCTGCGCATAAGGCATACCATCTTGCTTATGACGCAAGAAGTCACCATGGACGCGATGATCCGGCAGCGCATCCGCGGCCTCCGCCTGGCCAGGGGCTGGTCGCTGGACGCCCTCGCGGCGCGCTGCTTTCTGAGCCCCTCCACCCTGAGCCGCATCGAGACCGGGCACCGCAGGATCGCCCTCGATCAGCTGGTCCCCATCGCCCGGGCCCTCGGCACCACCCTCGACCAGCTGGTCGAATCGGCCGACGACGAGGACGTGGTGATCCGTCCGCAGCCCGAGCACACGCGGGGAGTGACGACCTGGCTGCTCTCCCGCGACCGGGCCCTGCCGGGTGTGACCGTGGCGAAGATGCGCATCACCCCCGAGCGCCCGACCACGGCGGAGCAGCTGGGGGTGCACCCCGGTCGCGACTGGTTCACCGTCCTGTCCGGCACCGCCCGGCTGCACCTGGGCGAGCGAACACTGCTGGTCCAGGCCGGCGAGGCGGCCGAGTTCTCCACCATGGTCCCGCACGCCATCGGGGCTCACGAGGGACCCGTGGAGATCCTCACCATCTTCGACCGCGACGGGGAGCGGGCCCACCTGCACGGCCAGGACGGCGGTCCCGCCTGACCCCGAATCACCCGGCTTCTCACCAGCCCCGTTCCGTCCTGTTACAGAGCTGTTGCAGACCGTGGCACCGTCGACGAACAACGACCACTTCACGGTGACACTGACCGAGCAGTCTCGACTGCATGCCGATCCACCGCAGAATCATCTGCCTCGTCGCGCTCGGAGCGCTCACGCTCGGTGCATGCTCGTTCACCGATTCCGCAAAGCCCAAACGCGGTAACTACCTTGCCACTCAGCCCGATTCGGGACCCGGCGGTGGCGAGATCGAGGACGGCATCCGTCTCGACGACAAGCATGTCCCCGCATTGGCCCGTCTCGACCCCGCGCTTCTCGTGGCGCTGCAGGCCGCGGCCGCCGATGCACAGGCATCCGGGGTGAAAATGCACGTCACGTCAGGTTGGCGGTCCGCCGCATACCAGCAGCGCCTGTTCGACGAGGCCGTGGTCGAGTACGGCAGCGCGAGCGAAGCCGCCAAGTGGGTGCACTCCCCGAGTCGCTCCAAGCACGTCAGCGGACAGGCAGTCGACATCGGACCGACGAACGCAGACGACTGGCTCATCCGGCACGGTGGCGACTACGGCCTGTGCCAGACATACGCCAACGAGATGTGGCACTTCGAATTGGCAACCACCCCGGGAGGGCAATGCCCACCACAACTGAACAATGCTTCGGACGGGCGATCGGAACGCTGACCATGACACGTATCAAACCGGCGAGACTGGTTGCCGCACTGGCACTCTTGATCCTCGGAGTCATCGGATTCGGATTGGCCGTCAACACGGGCGGAGGCCAGATAGTCGATCAACAACTCATGGTGGACGCGGCCGCGTTCTCCGAAGACCTCGGGGTGTTCTCTGCCGAGTTCGTCGGCCTCGTCACCCCGATCCTGATAGTGGGAGGGGTGCTCGTGGTACTCATGATCACGTTGCGCAACAACCCGATTGCACTGACACTGCGAGTCGTCGTCGTGACACTCGGCCCCATCACGACGGCCTGGGTTCTCAAACAGTCGCTGGATCGACCGGACCTGAACGGTCTCGTCATGCACAATTCCTTTCCCAGCGGCACGCTCACGGCCATCACTGCCCTTGCTTGCGCAATCGTCCTCGTCACCCCCAACCGGTGGCGGGCCGTCGTCGCCATCAACGGCGCCCTGCTCACAATCGGTACTGCGATCTCGGTGGTCGTAAGGCAGTGGCACCGTCCGAGTGACGTGATCGGCGCGCTACTCCTCGTCGGCTGCTACACCCTCGCCGTTTCCGCATTTCCGTTGAACACCGCCGCAGCGCGGCACTCGATACTGGCCGACCCCGGCAACGAACGACTCTCGGGAGTGTGACACCTGTACCCTTGGCTGACCGAGATTCCTCCGACCGCAGAAGACCCGGATCATCATGGTGAGCATCCTCTTCATAGAAGATGATCCAGCCGTGGCCGAAGCAATCACGTTGGGACTGAACCGACTCGGGCACGACGTCAGCCATCGCCCGGACGGCAACTGCGACTTCGACGACATCCTCACCACCGCGGACCTCGTCCTGCTCGACCTTGGGCTCCCGGGCGCCGACGGATACGAGATCTGTCGACGCATCCGCACCCGCAGTTCGATTCCGATCATCATCCTGACCGCTCGATCCGACGACATCGACACCGTTGCCGGTCTGGAAGCCGGCGCCGACGACTACGTCGTCAAACCTGCCAGCCCGCGAGTCCTCGACGCACGCATCAAAGCCGTCGTCAGGCGGTCGACGCCCGCAACGCCGCGGGCAGAGGCCGTACGGGTCGCCGAAACGTTCGGCAACCTGGAGGTCGATCGGTCGTCACTGCAGGTCCGCAAAGCCGGAACCGTGCTGGCCCTGACTCCGACCGAGCTGCGTCTGATCCTCGCTCTGACCGAGAATCCCGGACAGGTCCTCAGCCGACGGCAGTTGTTGTCGGCGGCCTGGGACCAGGAGTACCTGGGTGACTCCCGACTCGTCGACGCGGCGGTGCAACGACTCCGCGGAAAGATCGAGGACGACCCCGCCGAGCCGACCGTCATCGAAACGGTGCGCGGCTTCGGCTATCGCTTCAACCCCAGCTCAGCTCGATGAGACCGGCCTGGCTGCGGATCGACGGCCTGCGGACACGGCTGGTGCTGGTGTTCATCGCCATCGTCGTGATCATCGCCGGAGGAACAGCGGGCGTGGTGTCGCTCATGGCGCGGTCGTGGATCTATTTCAATGCTCAGGATGTGGCAACTGCACAGTTCCGCGACGAACTACAGTCCGTCAACGGCACGCCGGTGGACGGACTGACACCTGCCGGCCTCGCACCGGTCTTCCCATCCGACATGACACTGATCGCCAACGGTGAAGTCGTCCGTCAAGGATCCGTCGATCCGGCGACGATCACATCGGGCTTCGACGACGGCTTGAACAGCACCGGGCTGATCCGCTTCGAGCGGCTCGACTCAGAGCGCATCCTGGTGGGCATGTCCGTGTACGTCATGGACGTGACCGCAGGGGATGGCAACGACGACCAGACACTGGTCAAGGCCGCCGCCATCCGGCCACTGGTGGGAGTACAGGACAAGTTCGACGACCTGCTCCGAGTCGTCGGCATCACCCTCACGGCGGGTGTGTTGGTGAGCGGTCTGCTCGGACTCTGGATCGCGTCGACACTGGTACGTCCGCTGAGGCGTCTGGACGAAGCCGCGGCCCGCGCCGCCGACGGCGAGTTGAGCGTCCGGCTCCCCGAAGACGGGGTGACCGAACTCGCCCAGGTGACAACGACGTTCAACAACATGGTGGCGCGCAACGAAGCGGTCATCAGGGGCCTCGAAGAATCGGAAGAGCAGTCGAGGCGGTTCGTCGCCGACGTCTCCCACGAGCTTCGAACGCCGCTGGCGGCACTGGTTCCGGTCAGCGAAATACTCCGGGAGGAGATCCCCAATCTTCCGCCGGACGCCGGTGCCGCCGCGCGCATCGTGAGCAGTGAGATCGGCAAGCTCACTCGGCTCGTCGAGGATCTCATCGAGATGTCGCGCCACGATTCACAGCAGGCGCATCTCGTCCTCGACGACGTCGATCTCGTCGAACTGACCGAGCGCACCTTGGAGAGCCGCGGCTGGACCGAAACCGTCGAACTGCTTACGCCCGAAAGCATCAGCGCCAGAGTGGATTCGCGCCGGATCGACATAGTGGTCGCCAACCTCGTCGCCAATGCGCTGCGTCACGGAGCGCCCCCCGTGCGCGTCGAATTGAGCGCGGAACCCGGCTACGCCGTCATCACCGTCGTCGACCATGGCCCCGGCATCTCACCGGAAGACAGGCAGGCGATCTTTCGCCGGTTCTACAAGGTCGACACCGCGCGCGGACGCAGCGAGGGTAGCGGACTCGGGCTCTCCCTCGCCGTCGAGAACGTGCACTTGCACGGCGGCAGCATCGGCGTCGACCAGGTGGATGGACGGACGGTGTTCACCGTTCGCCTGCCCGGTCGCTGACCGCCCCCACTCTTCCCCCGCCTCCAGTCGCGGCAACAGTGGTCCTCCCGACAGGGTTGATCCGGCGACTAGCCTGGACCCATGGACCCACCGGGTACCAGGTACGTCGAGCGCGACGGTCACGCGCTTGCCTACCAGGTCGTGGGCGAGGGCGGCGCCGATGTGGTCCTGTTCCTCGAGATCGGCCTGCACCCGGACCTGATGTGGACCGACCCGCACATCCACTACGTCTTCGAGCGCGCCGCGACCTTCAGCCGGATGGTGTATTTCCAGCGCCGCGGCTTCGGCCTGTCCGACCCGGTCGACCACGTCCCCACCCTCGAGCAGCAGGCCGACGACGTGCTCGCGGTGATGGATGCGGTCGGCATGGAACGCGCCACCCTCGTGGGCATCGGCAGCACCTGCGGCGCCCTCGCGTTGATCGCGGCCCGCACCCCGGAGCGGGTGACCGGGTTGGTGTTCCAGCAGCCGTTCGTCGAGGGCGCGCTTCGCGAGGGCGCGGAGCTGCCCCGGGGTTGGACCGTCGAGGCACGGGACCGCTTCGTCGACGGGTGGCGGACGGTCTACGACAACTGGGGCTCCGGCGGGGTCATCGCGATGTGGGACCCGACGCAGGACTCGCCGTTCAATCGGCGACTGATGGCGCTGCTCGAACGCTGCTCGGCGACCCCCGCCACCGCCCGCGCGCACCTCGAATGGTTGTTCCGGATCGACTATTTCGATGTGCTCGCCTCCATCCAATGCGAGACGCGCGTACTCCACTCCGCCCGGAGCGCGGTCCCGTTGGCGGCCTCGCAGCACATCGCGGGGGCGATTCCGCACGGCACGCTGCACGTGCTGCCTCCGCTTCCGCCCGGCACCTCGATGGGCCAGGCCTGGATAGAGGTGCTCGATCACATCGAGGAGGTCGCGACCGGGGTCCATCGGACCGTGGACGCCGAGCGCTATCTCGCCTCGGTGATGTTCACCGACATCGCAGGGTCCACCGAGACGCTTGCCCGGATCGGCGACGCCCCCTACCGGGACCTGCGCGCCACGCACGAGCGGCAGATCCGCAACGAGGTCGAGCTGGCAGGCGGCCGGCTCGTAAACGTCGCGGGCGACGGCACGCTCAGCGTGTTCGACGGCCCCGCCGCGGCGGTCCGGTGCGCGCGCCTCGTCTGCCGCCAAGCCGAGGACCTGGGGCTGGGGGTGCGCGCGGGCGTGCACACCGGAGAGATCGAGGGGATCGGAACGGAACTGACCGGCATCACCGTGCACATCGGCGCCCGTATCGGGGCCGCTGCCGGGCCGGGCGAGGTGCTGGTCTCGCGGGCGGTGCGGGACCAGGTGGTCGGCTCCGGCCTCTCGTTCGTCGACCACGGAACGCGCGAACTCAAGGGCGTCCCCGGCCGATGGCGGCTGTTCGCGCTCGCCGCCACCGACGCCCCGGCCGAGTGCGAGCCCTCGACGGCGTCGCGAAAGACCCTGGGTCTCACCTTGCTCGATCGGGCGGTGCTCAGAATGGCCCGCCGCGCCCCGAACGTCCTGCGGGCCGCGGCCGGGATGGCCAACGCACGGCAGCGCCGACTGTCCCGTCGGCCCGACTGACGCGACTAGCCTGGATTCATGGACCCCCCGGGTACCAGGTACGTCGAGCGCGACGGTCACGCGCTGGCTTATCAGGTCGTGGGTGAGCGCGGGGCCGACGTGGCGCTGTTCCTCGAGATCGGCCTGCACCCGGACCTGATGTGGACCGACCCGCACATCCACTACCTATTCGAGCGGACGGCGACCTTCTCGCGCACCGTCTATTTCCAGCGCCACGGCCTCGGACTGTCCGACCCGGTCGACCACGTCCCCACCCTCGAGCAGCAGGCCGACGACGTGCTCGCGGTGATGGACGCGGTCGGCATGCAACGGGCCGCCCTGGTCGGTATCGGCAGCACCTGCGGGCCCCTCGTGCTGGTGGCCGCCCGTGCGCCCGAGCGGGTGACCGGCCTGGTGCTGCAGCAACCGTTCATCGAGGGCATGCTCCGCGACGGCCCGGACATCCCGCACGGCTGGGACCCCGATGCCCTGGCCCGCTACGTCGAGGGCTGGCGGGCCGTCTACGACAACTGGGGCTCCGGGCAGATCATGTCGATGTGGGACCCCAGCCAGGACTCGCCGTTCAATCGCAGGCTGCTTGCGCTCCTCGAGCGCTGCTCCGCACCGCCCGCGACCGCCCGCGCGCATCTCGAGTGGCTGCTGCGGATCGACTGCTCCGACGCCCTGCCCTCCGTCCAGTGCACGACGCGGGTGCTCCATGCGGAGGCGAGTTCGATGCCCGAGGCGGTCTCCCGCTACGTCACCGACTCGATCCCGCACGCCACGCTGCACACGTTGGCGGCCGCGGCACCCGGTTCGTCACTCGGCGAGGCCTGGATACCGATCATCGACCACATCGAGGAGGTCGCGACCGGGGTCCATCGGCCGGTCGACGCCGACCGCCACCTCGCCTCGGTCCTGTTCACGGACATCGCCGGGTCCACCGAGATGCTGGCCCGGATCGGCGACGGCCCCTACCGCGACC
>Ga0105243_10001012_pt1 | contig 25980 bp, 18 predicted proteins | sample KBSM34metaG_FD_81525 | JGI IMG/M metagenome (GOLD analysis project Ga0105243, IMG submission 81525) | Miscanthus rhizosphere microbial communities from Kellogg Biological Station, Michigan, USA - KBS M3-4 metaG | ecosystem: Host-associated > Plants > Roots > Rhizosphere > Soil | place... | reverse complement strand
GGCGCGCAAGGCTTGCCGGTCCTTGACCCGGAAGGCCTTGAGGTCGACGCCGTTGCGCAGAACCGTGATCTTCCCGGCTTCGCCCCCAAGCTCGACCAGCCGATCCTTCAAGGCCTGGCAAACGGTGATGACGGCGCCGGCGCTTGCCGCCGCCTCCAGGATCAGGCGGCGGGGACGGGAAAATTCCGGGATCAGGTTGATGTCGGTGCCGCGCGCGGTGATGGTCAAGGGCAGCCGGAATTCCTCGGCCAGCCAAGCAGCCGCCACGCCGTCCGGATAGAAGTAATGCGCGTCGATGAGATCCGGTTTGAGCCCGGCCTTCATCAAGCGCCTAAGCCTTTCGCGCATGGCCCGGTAAAGCGCGTGCGGCGCGAGGTTCATGCCGACCTTGGGAACAACCACATAGCGAGGATGATCGACCACCAGGCCATTTCGGATTTCGCGATCCGGTACTTGGCGCAAGGTCCGGAAGTTCGTCAGCATCGGAGGCGCCCAGGGCACCGGCGCCAGGACGTGGCTCTGCACCTTGCCGCTGGATATCAGGTGACGCAGCCGCGTTTCGACGAAGACGCCGTGCGACGGCTGCAGGGAATTGGGAAACAGCGTGGTGGCTGTCAGGATGGATATTGTGGGCGACGGGTCTGGCATATGAGGGAAAGTCCGGTTCTCATTCTCACAAAAGCAGGCCGCCATGATGACCGGTCAAAGCCGTCCGGGACTATGGCGATTTGAGGGTTAACAATTCCCCGGCAGAATCGGATATGCCTGTGATTGGTGTACCGCTCCGCATCGTTCCTGTATAGCGCCGCATCGGCCTTACTGGGCCTGGTTTCGCCCTGGGCCGCCTGCTCGCGGTTGGGTGCGGGGGATCGCCTGTGACGTATCCGGCTCCCGCAGTTGGCGATCGTTCCCGTTCTAAATCGCGCTACGCCCTTGCGGCCCTGGTGGCGTTCCTGATCGCCTATGGCTCGCTCTACCCGTTCGTTTTCCAGACCGGGGCGCGCTTGAGCGCCGATCTTTCTCATTTCCTGGGCGGATGGTGGCAACTGCCGACAAGCCGGGGCGATGTCTTGGCCAATCTTTTGCTCTACATCCCGCTCGGCCTTGCCGCCACCTTGGCTTTCAGCCAGGACATGCCGCGATCTTTGGGCGCGGTTCTGGCGGTTCTGTGCGGCGCGGCTCTCTCTTTCCTCATCGAGCTGGCACAGTTCTATGACGCCAGCAGGGTCAGCGCTTTCTCCGATTTCTGCCTGAATGTCATCGGCCTTGTAGCCGGCACGATTATCGCCCTGGTCGCCGGTGCCGGCTTTCTCAGGGCGTCGTGGCCGGCCGGGGCGGCGCCTGCTTTTGCGCGCTTGCTGTTGCTCGCCTGGCTGGGATGGCGGCTTTATCCTTATGTTCCGACGCTGCAGCTTCACAGATATTGGAGGAGCCTTGAGCCTATGCTTTTGGCGCCGAGCCCAAGTCCCGCCGAAGTCGCCCACTATGCCGTGTTATGGCTGAGCGTGATTTTCCTGTTCCGGACCGGTGTGCACCGGTCTTTCGCACTGTTGGTGCTGGCGATCCTTGGTTTTTTCGCGGCCAAAGCATCGATCCTGGAACAAACTCTCAGCTTGCCCGAACTGATGGGCGCGGTTTTCGCCCTTCTGCTGTCGCCGCTTCTGATGGGGCGTTTTTCCTCGGTCGGTGTGCCTATGACGGCCGCAATGCTGGTGCTGTTCGTGATCTTGAGCCGCGTGCTCCCTTGGCAATTCTCCGCGAGCCCAAAAGCCTTCCAGTGGATACCTTTTATTGGCTTCCTACAGGGCTCCCAGCAGGTCAATACCATATCGTTTTTACAGAAATTCTATCTGTACGGCGCGGTGATCTTGTTCTTGGTCCAATGCGGGCTAAAGCTGAGAATTGCGGTGGGATTGGAATGCGCCGCCTTGTTTGCCACCAGCCTGCTGCAGACCTTCATGGTCGACCGCTCGGCAGAGATTTCCGATGCGCTTTTGGCGCTGGCACTAGGCGCGGTCTATGTCTTCCTGCGCCGCAGGTATCTTCAGCAAGCGAACCTGCGCCACGATATTCCGGCTCAAACAGCCGAGTTGCGGGGTTAGGCGCTTTGGCCGCCGGCGCTGACGCGCCATTCGCGACCCTGGCCTGTTTGCGCGATGCCGGCCTCGGATTCCATGAATTCCTCGAACATCCAGATCAGCCAGAGTGCGCGGCTGTTATCGACACGACCGCTCTGATGGTCTGCGGACAAGCGCCGGATGGTCTCGGCATTAAGATAGGGCGAAGATGCCAGACCGTTCTTGGATGCAAGCTTTTGATCGAGATGCTGCCCCATCGAGCCCCGGAACCAGCGTGCCAGGGGAACCGAAAAGCCCTGTTTGGGCCGGTGCAGCACATTGGGGGGCACCAGGCGCGCGAAGGCGCGCTTGAGCAGCAGCTTGCCTTCGCTGCCCCGGCGGTTGACGGCTGCCGGCAGGCCCAGCGCCCAATCGACAAAGGTGTGATCGAGCATCGGCACGCGGACTTCCAGGCTGTTGGCCATGGCGGTACGGTCGACTTTCACCAAAATATCGCTGGGCAGCCAGGACTTCAGATCCACATACTGGGCGCGTGTGACCGGATCATCCGTGGGCGCGGTCGCAACATGTCTGGAGACCACGTCCACGGCATGATAGCCGGCCAGGGATTTGGTCAAGGCATCGGAAAATAGCGCTTTTCTGGTTTCATCGCCCACCACCGATAGATTCCAGAAATATCCGGTGATCGAGTCCGAGCTCAATTCGCGGAAGGTATGGCGCGCGCGCAGATAGCGCGGCGCATTGTCGAGTTGCGGATAAAGATCGGCCAGGGCCCCGAACAGCGGCCTACGGATGGCGGCCGGCAGCCATTGGCGCAGGCGTTCCTCATTGGCGTGAAAGCCATAGCGGCGGTAGCCGGCGAACAATTCATCACCCCCGTCACCCGACAGGGCCACGGTCACGGACTTGCGCGCCAGCTGCATCAGCCTGTAGCTGGGCAGGGCGGAGCTGTCGCCGAATGGCTCATCGAAAATTGCCGGCAGGCGTTCGACAAGGTCGAGCTCGTCGCCTTGCATGCGCGCGACAACATGATTGGAATTGTAGCGTTTGGCCACCAACGCGGCATAGGCGGTTTCGTCAAAGGCCGGGTCGTTGAATCCTATGGTGAAAGCGGTAATCGGGTCTTGCGCGGCGCGGGCCATCAGCGCCATCGTGCCGCTTGAGTCCACGCCGCCGGACAGGAAAGCGCCCACCGGCACGTCGGCCACCAGCTGTGATTTCACGATCGCGCCCAGGCGGTCGAGCAGAGCGTCCTCGAGATTGTCGAGTTCGCTGTCGCCGATCGCGGCGGGCGAGGGGTCCCAATACGCTTTCATTCTCGGTCTGTCGCCCCGCCGGAGTGTGAGTGTGGTTCCGGCGGGAAGCTGGCGAACATTGCTGTAGATCGTGCGAGGCTCGGCGATATAGCCCAGCGCGAAGAATTCCTCGATGGCGCAAGGATCGATGCTGCGATCCAGGCCGGGATGAAGCCGCAAGGCCTTGAGCTCGGACGCGAATATCAGCGTCTGATCCCCCAAAATGGAATAATAGAGCGGCTTTTCCCCAAGCCGGTCACGTGCCAGGAACAAGGTTTCCCGGCCTTGATCCCACAAGGCAAAGGCAAATTGTCCGGTCAGCCGGGTGACGCAATCCTCTCCCCATTCGCGCCAGGCTTCCAATATGACTTCGGTGTCGGAGTGCGTGGCAAAGACATGTCCGCGCTGTTCCAAGTCGCGCCTCAGCGCCTGGAAATTGAAGATCTCGCCATTGAAGATCAGGCAAATGCTCTTGTCGGGAGAGAACATGGGTTGGTCGCCGGTGACCAGGTCGATCACCGCCAGCCGGCGATGGCCAAAGCCCAACCCCGGCTCGAAATGATGTCCATCCCCATCCGGACCGCGATGGCGGATCGCGTCACTCATGGCCCGCAGCAGGGTCCGGTCGGGCGCCCGATGGTCCTTTAGGTCAAACCAGCCGACGATTCCACACATCGTTCAGCGACCTCCGGCACGGCGAGCCGAGGCCTGCCGATTGGCCGCTTCCAGACTGTCAGGCAAGGATTGGAGCGCGGCAAGAGCCTCTGACAACCGTCCACGCGCATCCTGCGGCGCCTCTGCCATCTGGGTCGAGAGGACAAGGACCGCCTGGCCCTCATGTCCCTGAAGGGCGGCGCGGGCCTGCCAAAGCTTGACTCGGAGCAGGCTGGTGGTGAACCGGCCATCCACCCAATAGCAGGACCAGACCATGCGCCTTTCGCTGGTGGAATTGATGATCCATTCCTGAAGCTGAATGGGCTTGCCGCCGACCGTGGCCGTCACGCTGCCGGACTCGGCGAGCTTCCATGCATCGAGGTTCCAAAACCGATTGATATGGGCCGTCATGGAATGGCCTGGCCGGGGCCGCGCGTAGTAGCCCAGGAACAAGTCGACCGGGAGCGAGTCGGGTCGAGCTTCCGGGATGATCGCCGCCGCCTTCATGTCGTCAAAGCCGAAGAACTCGGGATGCCAGGTGGTGCCGGCGGGAAGCTGACTCCAGCCGCGGACCGCAAAGGGAGCGGCGATGGCCTCAAGATCGGCCCCGCCAGACCTGTTGTCATGCCAAAAGGCCAGCGCCGGGCCGGCGCAGATAAGCCCGGCCGCAAGGGCGGATATCGCGACAAGCTTTTTGGGGGCCAGGGGCGGATCGGTCCGCACGGTGAAATGCTCGCGGACATCGTCCCGGAACAACCATCCCACGCCGCCCAGGACCAAAAGGATGGCGACATTGAATCCCCAGCCGTAAACGATGTGATCCGCGCCCGCGCCATATTCGTTGTTGGTGAAATTGGCCAAGACGATGATTCCCACACATCTCAGTCCATTGCCGATCAGCGGCACCGCCACGCTGGCGACCAAGAACAGCGCGATCTTGATCGGATTGCGGAAAACCATATAGCAGAAAAGCACCGCCAGGGTGACCGTCGCTATCAGGAAACGCAAGCCCGCGCAGGCTTCCGCGATTTCATAGCGGCCGCTCGCCAACTCGAAGAGCGTGCCTTCGCTATAGTACGGGATTCTCAAAAGCGTGAGGCTCACCTCGACAAAATGCGCCGCGAAGCGCTGCATCGGGGCTATGAGATATTCACCGGTCGGAACCAGAAAGATCAGATAGAGGACAGGGAACCAGATCAGCCGCATGACATTCAAGCCCAGCAGGGCGACGATAATGACCTGCATCATGGCCGCCACGGCATATTGCTGGACCTCGTTGATCGCCGCCAACTGGCCCATCCACCACATCAGCCCCAGCAGCGGCATCGCCCATAAAGCCTGCGGGAAAAGGCTGGGCGCGGTGGCGGCAAGGATGTTGCGCCTTTCCCAAATCAGCCAAAGCACGATCGGCACGATCAAGAAGCAATGCGAATAGGTGGGTGACACCGACCAAACCTGAAACGCGGCCGCAACCGCCTGCCGGAAGACCAGCAGGAGAAACCCGAGCAGTGCCGCCAGCACCGCAACATGGCGAAGCCAAGCTTTTGCGATGGCGCGGTCGGATTGGGGCAGGGCGATGACGGTCATGATTTGCAACGCGCGGAGAGTCCGAGGCGCGGCCCGGCCCGGAGCGGGACGGCTTCTGCGAGGGGACGAGCGAGCCCTTCCAAGTGGCGATCGATTTCTTCCAGCAAGTTAGGCCAATTGTGGCGGTCTTCCACATATTTTCGGCCATTGCGCGCAATCCTGTCGCGTTCGGGCCCCTGCAACGCTTCCACCACGGCCCGCGCAAATTTTTCCGGCTCGTTTGCGACCCACAGATGCATTCCCGCCTCCACGTCCAGGGAACGCGTGGCGTCGTTGGTCGCGACCACGGGCTTTGCCATTGCCATGGCTTCCAGCACCTTGTTTTGGACGCCGCGTGCAATATGCAATGGCGCGATGACGGCGTGGGCAAATTGGAGATAGGGGCGCACGTCGGCCACCTGTCCGGTCACGCAAATCGCTTTTCCCGCGATCGCCTTGAGGGAGGCGGGCGGTCCACCCCCCACGAAATAGGCCTTGGCTTGGGGCAGTATTTTGGCGACATGGGGGAAGACCTCCCGAGCGAACCAAATCGCACCTTCATGGTTGGGCCGGTAGTCCATGCGTCCCGTCATGACAATGGCAAGCTCGTCCGGGGAGAATGGATTTTCCAAGGCCGCAGGCGAGAACTTTTCCAGGTCCACGCCATTGGTCCATCCCAAAGTCTTGAAGGCGCTCGCGGGCGCGATGCGGCGAAAGGTTTCGGCCTCGAAATCCGAAGCCAATAGCGTGCAGCCGAAGGCTTTGGCGGCCTCGCATTCCAGGCTCTGCAGCTTTTGGGCCTCGCGGCCGTACAACCACTTCAAAACGCCATGCGTGCGCGCCGCATACTGCCGCCATTTGTCGGAATCGATATCGACCATGTCGAACAGGACCCGGGAAGGGGCCACCGCTGCCTTGAGCAGATAGGGGGCCATGGCAGAGCTGAAAATCAGCAAATCCGCGATCGGCCGCTCCCGCAGAATCCGGTCGACCCAGGCCTGGAGACGGGCGCTGCCGAAACAGGCTGTCGTCAGCGGGCCGCCGGCCGCCAGCCCCATGAGGCTTCGCCTGGCCTTTGCGCCCTTTCCCAGCGGCTCAAAATAGCATTCGCCACCGGCCAGCTTGCGAACGTCTTCCAGATATTGGAAGTCGCATTCCTCATCGACAAAGCAGGCGAGATGAACGGGCCCGCGTGTCGCGAGGTGGCAAAGCAGGGCATGAGACCGGATTTTGTCGCCCTTGTTCGGCGGATAGGGCAGCCGATGGCACAGAAGCAGGCTCTCGCGCATCATCGTCTCGATGCTGAATCTGCGAAGAACACCTGATCGACGGTAGACCACCGAAAATCCTGCAACAGCTTTGACAACCGGCCAAAGGTGCGGTCCAGGTTGAGGTAGTGCCGAATGCGGGTCCTGAAGGAGGTCCCGGGAATTCGCGGCTGACCCGGATCGATCTCCCAGGGATGGAAATAGAACATGCAGGGTTGGCGGTCCCGGGCGCGCACGCTGCGCAAATTGTGCTTGAAAAGCCCATAGGGAAACAACCGGAAATACCCTCCGCCGCCGGCGGGCCAATTGCGCCAAAACCGGCGCATGGTGGTGACCGGAATTTCCACAAAGGCGGAATCGGCAAAGGGATAGAAGGCGAAGCGCGGCTGCTCCGGTATGCCGTACAGGTCGTGATTGATGGGATTGGTGCTGGAGCTGTACTTGTAGCCGGCCTCGTCCAGGACATTCAGCGACCACAGGTTGCGGCGGGTGATGGAAAAGGAGGGCGCGCGGTAGCCGTTCACCCTTACGCCTCCGATGTCTTCCAGCAAGGCCTTGGCCCTGGTGACATCGGCGAGGAATTGCGGCCGGGACTGGTGATCGGCGCGCTGATGGGAGAGGCCGTGGGAAGCCAGTTCATGGCCGTTGTCCACAATGCGGCGAACCATCTGGGGATAGCGTTCCGCCAGCCATCCCAGCGTGAAGAAGGTCGCCTTGGCGTGGTTGTCGGCAAAGAGTTGGAGAATGCGGTCGACATTGGCCTCGATCCGGCATTCGCGCTGGTCCCATTCCCACCTTGGAATATGGGGGGCCAGAGCCTCGACTTGGAAATAGTCTTCCACATCGACCGTCATGGCATTGAGCTCGGAACCCGCCAGGCTGAGTACCGGCCTTTTGCGCCAACCGACGATGGGGTCATTTACGGTCTGGTTGATGTTCACAATGGCCCCTCCACCGCAGGCCGAGCTTGGCCTTACGGCGTTTCCGAACTGATCAATGTCAGGAATTGTTGAATGATGGCGCTGGCGCGGCGGGCAAGAGCTTCCTGCTTCGCCAGCCGCCCCTCGATATCGTCCAGGCGCGCCGTAACGGCCACTTGGTTGGCCAGGGACTGATCGGATGGATGCCCGATCGGACCGCCAAAATCGACGGCGTCGTTTTCATTGGCGAGATCCGCCGCCACCCGGTTTACGTCTTCCGCCGAGAAAGCGTGTAGTTCGTCGAGATAGCCCAAGATCATAAGGCGGTTGCCCAGCGTGTTGATGCGCCGCGGAATGCCCCCCGTGTGCTGGTGAATGGCGTCGATCGTGCTCATGGGGAAGGACGGGTCGCCGGTCCATCCCACCTGCTTTAGCCGGTGCAGCACGTAATTTCCGGATTCCAGGCTGTTCAAGGGCCCAAGATGATAGGAGGCGATGACTCGCTGGCGCAGCTGTTCCAGATCGGGGTGGGCGATGATGCGGCGAAACTGAGGTTGGCCGACCAAAAAACTCTGGAAAGGAGGCGCGGCATTCTGGACTTGAAAGTTGGAAAGCATCCGGAGCTCTTCCAACGCGCTTTCCGACAGGTTCTGGGCTTCGTCCACGATCAGCAGGGCGCGGCGGCCTTCGCCATGGGTGGCGTCGAAGAATTCCTGCAGCCGAAGCAGAATGCCGCTCTTGTCGGATGGCAGGTCCTTGAGCCCGAAGGCGGCGGCCACCATCCGCAACAGGTCATGGCCCGAGAGTGCCGTGGTAACCACATGGGCAGCGATGATCTTGCTGGGATCGATGGTGGCGATCAGGCGCTTGACCAGCGTGGTCTTGCCCGCGCCCACGTCGCCGGTAATGACGATAAAGCCTTCGCCCCGCTTGAGCCCGTAGGTGAGGTGCGCCATCGCCTGGGAATGAACGCTGCTCTCGAAATAGAAGCGCTCGTCCGGCGTCAAGAGGAAAGGCTCGGCGCGCAGCTTGTAGAAGCTCGTATACATGACCACTCGCGAAACTAGGATTCGGCGTGCGCGGTCTGGCCACCGGGATTGGCGTATCCGTAATAGGTCACGTATTCCTGGTCATTCCAGCTGGGCGCCTTGTTGAACAACAGGCTCACGCTCTGGCAAGAGGCGATCGCCTCCAACGACTTGCGCAGCTGGTGGCGATCGGTCTGGTCGGCCGCCACCACCATGACCAGGTGGTGCACATAGCCGGCAAGGATCGCGGGCTCGGCGGAGGCAAGCACGGGCGGGGTATCGAGCACGATGACCCGGTCGGGATAGCGCGCCGACAATTCCTTGCACAAATTGGCCATCCTCGCGCTCGAGATCAGCTCAGGCGTGTTGGCGCAGGGATTGCCGGCGAAAATCACCGCCAGGTTGGGGATGTCGCTGCAACGGTGCAGAACATCGGAGACATGGGGGACCTTGCCGGTGAGGAGGTCGGTCAGACCCTCATTGGGCGGCGCGACAAACATGTTGCCGACGGATGGACGGATCACGTCGGCATCGATCAGCAGGACTTGAAGGCCGCGCTCGGCCGCGAGGCTCAAAGCGAGATTGATGGAGGAAAAAGTCTTGCCTTCGCCGGGCAGCGAGCTCGTGACCATAATCAGGTTGCTGACGGCAGCGCGAGTCTGCGGATCGCGCACCTTTTGCAGAAGCCGGCGCTTGATGCCTCGGAATTCGTTCGAGATCGCCGACGTCATGTTGTCCGGCGTAATCAAGCCGTTCTGGCGCAAAGCGCGGAAGTCGAGGCGAACCGTTTTGCCGGGAGGCGGGGTCACCGCCTGCGGCTGTTCCGGCATGCGGCCGACGGAAGGAATGGAGGTGTAAGCGTTCGCGGCCGGCCCGATCGCCGAAACTCCGTCGCCTCGACGGGGAGCTCCACCTTGAGGAGGCTGCGGGATTGACGGTGCGATAGGTTCGCGCAAGTTCACCGAAGGAGCCCCGCCATTCTTCAGCATGGGGCTGTTGTCCAGCGGTTCGCGGTCCATGGCTCGGCCGGCGGCATTGGCGGCAGGTGCCTGGTTGGCGGCCTCCTTTTCGAGGCGCTGAGCCATTCGCTCGATCAAATTGAGCGGGGGGACAGTCTTATCCGTCATAAGATACCCCGCAAGGTAAGGCGAAATGATGCATCAAGGGCGACCAGCACGACGACATATCCGCAGAGCAGGAGCCCTGTGCAAGCCGCCAACGCGGTATAAGCGCGCCGGGAATTCAAGATGTCGTCGGCGCGGGCGAGGCGCCCAACCACACCGATGATTGGGTAGTCGAATTCCGCCGCCAACTGCTCCTTGGCGAAGAAACGTCCCGCATTGATGCTGAGCGCGATCGCGGCCGCGATTCCGGCCAGCATGCCGAGCAGAATAACGCCCGAATTCAGCAGCGGACGGTTGGGAGCAACGGGGAAGGCCGCCTTCTTGGGGGGCTCCACGATACGCACGTTGATCGAGGATTGCTCGTCATTGACCGATTGCGACAGCTTGGCGGATTCGCGCCGGGCCAAAAGTTCTTGGTAAGTCTTGTGAACCAGATCGTAGTCGCGATCGAGATTTTGGAACTGGGCGCTGATTTCGATGGCCTTGGAGCTCATCTTCAGGGCGCGGTCCAGGCCGGCCTGGGCTTCGTGCCACTTTTGAGCCTGCAAAGCGACGTCCGTTTGCGCGTCAGAAAGCTTGCTCTGTGTCTGCACATAAACCGGGTTGGGTATGGACTGAGATCCCGCCGATTGACCGCCGTCGGCAGGTACCGACGAAAGCTCTGCCTGAAGCTGGGCGATATGGCGCTTGATTGCCTTCACGTCGGGATGATCGTCGGTAAATCGGGACTTCAGGTCGATCAGGGACTGCTTGTACGCTGCCAGTTGCTGAAACAGGCTGCCACCGGTCGGCATGTTGCCGGTGCCCATGACCAGCCCGCCCGGGCCATCGATGTAAACAATCTTCGGAATGATGGCGAGTTGACCTCTCAAGCTCGAAAGCCGTGCTTGGGCTCCCTCCAACTGCTGACGGGCGACTTCGACCCCGGCGCGGGCCGCATCCGGCGTGATGGTGTTGGACAGGACTTCCAAATTCGACTGCTTGAAGGCGGTGCGCCGCTGCTCTGCCTGGCGCACCAGGGTTTCATACTCGTTGACTTTGGTGTCCAGGAACGACTGGGCGCCTTCGAGGTCGTGGCGCTTGTTGCCGATATTGGAGTCCACAAAAATGGACAGCAGTGTCTGGGTCACGTTCAGGCCCCGGTTGGGGTCCCGGTCGGTGTAAGACAGCTGAAACAGGTTTTTGGTGCTGAGCGGCTTGATCGAAATGTTGCTCTGCAGGGTCTCGACCTGCCGGGCCATCTCGGCGCTCGACAAGCTGTTCGCCTGGGGATTGGTCAGATGGACGACCTGTTCCAGGTTCGGCCGCGCCAAAAGAGTGTTGAGCATCACCGAAACTTGCTGCTGCGGATCCGTCGTCACCGTCAGGCCGTTCAGCAGGGGTGCCATCATTGTGTCGGTGTCAACATAGATCATCGACACGGCCTGGAATTGATTGGGGACCAGAGCAATTCCCAGCCAGCCGAAAATGCAGACTGCCCAAGCGACCCCCATGCCGATCCAGCGATAGTGCCAGGTGCCTGTGAGGTAGGTCCGGAGACGGATTTTCCAAGGTTGCATAATCGCTTAGCCCAATATCGCGTTAGCGTTGCAATGCACCGCAACATTTTTCGCGGCGAGTTTGCCCGTTAAGCTAGGTCTATACTAGACCTGTTAAACAAGTATTTCAGACTAAAGGTTAATCGGGAAACCCGGCAACCAATTGATCTATTTGCGGTTTCTGCAAGGCCGCGGAACCTGAAAACTACCGATTGGTAAATTGGTTCCCCTGCAGATGGCATCATTCTACGCGAGAAGTTTTCGTCGAGGCGTTGCCGCAGCTATAGGGCGGAAGCGTCAAGGGATCGCGCAAGGATCGGTCTCGAGGTCTCGGCCGGACGATGGAATAGCGCTTCAATCAGGATCGTTCGGACGAAAAAGTTCCGCCAAGGCGCCAGCTGGCCGACAAGCCGATCCGATAGCACAGCGCGACGGGGCCGCCGCGGGACCAAAATCCTTTGCTGAACTGATGCTGCGAGGTCGAAAAATCGCGCTTGGCGACGCTGTCCCCGGCGCCGCGGTCAATGCGGGAAATTCCGTGTTCGTGACCGCAATTGAGGATTTGGCGCAACAACAAGCGCCCCGGTCCATAGGAGCTCAATTGCGGGTTGTAGACGGGAAACCAATAATGAAGCGTGTCATTGCACCGCAATCCGAAATGCGAGGCGACCCAGACATCGCCCGCATGCAGGGTGGAAAGCATTCCTGCACAAAGCGCGTGCTCCGACTTTGCCAAGCTCCGGAGGAATGCGCTGGTCGAAGGTCCCCCCAGCGCGTCACCGACTTTGGTGCGGGAATATTGCGCCCGTTTTGCCGTTATCAAGGCTTCCAGGTCGTTATCCGGATCGGTGCTTTGAAGCTGAAATCTCAGGGGCCCGAAATCACGCACCAGGTTTCGTTCGCGCCGCTCCGTGTCCGCGACGAATTTCTTGTCGGCGGCCCGCCTTTCGTTCCAAAAGAAATTGCCGCCCTGGGGAAAGTCGATGACATGACCAGGTTCCGGCGACTCTCCGGTAAGACCGAAGGCGCGTTGGCTTGCGTCGAGATGCGTGAACAAGAGGGCTCTCAATCCACACTGAAGCAACAAAGTTCGCGAATCGATATGAAAGTCCTGCTTCGCCACTATTCCGAAATAGTCACTCAACTCTCCCGCCAAGCGGTCGCCGATTCCAAACCATTTATGCGTGGCCGACTTGAACTGGAACGGGAAGAAAGCGACGGTTTTTCCATCCCGCTGGAAGCGGCACACCCGGACGTCCGGAAAGGATTTTTCGGCGGCGAGGGCATAGGGATACGACAGGAATGCAAGAGAGAGATCCCCGGTCTCCATGCAAAACCTGTCCCAGACCGCAATGTCGCTGGTCGACAGCTCCGAGGGAGAAAGGACTTTCGCGCTCATTGCCGTCATGTCGTGACACATTCCCGATGTGCGGCCACTAGAGAGTGGTTCTGTTAATTGTCACGGATATCCGAAAGCATGTTTGGACGGGCGATACGCTGGAAATAACTCACAAGATATGCCTCTCCCCCGGCCGGTCTTCCCGATGCCAGCCAAAGCAGCAACAGTGCAATTGTGAAGGTGGCGGCACCCAAGCCAACTTCCAGAAGCAACCGCAAGCTTGCGGGTCCCAAATGCGCGAATGGATGCGACATCAAGACAGCGGCCATCGCGGCGCTGGCCAAGAGCGGCCTCCAGACGATCTCCAACATGGTTTTCGGGGTGAGCGGGATCGTTTTCATGACTTCAATATACACGCCGGGCGTGAAGAGAATATCGGCGATGAGGATTGCTTGCGCGACACCCAATGCCCCGCCGAGCTTGAATCCCAGGACTATGCATGGCGCTGCGATCCCGACGCGGGTCCATGCGAGCACACCTCCGCTGCGGGCATGGCCTGTGATAGTCAGCGTGGCTGCGGCGCATCCGTTGAAGCTGTAAATCGCCGACGCCAAAGCGATGTATACGATGAATTGCGATGTATCGCTCCATTGGCTGCCCAGCAGGACCAAGGTGAAATCCCGCGCGACGCAGGCGATTCCGACGCCGGTCGAGGCGCAGACGATCGCGACAAAGCGGAGATTTGTGATCAGCGCTTGCGTCATTTCGTCGAGCGATTTCGCAAACAGTCGGCAATAGGCCGGGTAAAGGGCGCGGGTGGCGGGTGCAACGACTTCAGATGAGGGCAGTTGAGCCAGTTCGCTGCCGACGGAGTATTTGCCCATCAGGGAAGCCGAGGCCTGGGTGCTGAGGACCCACTGATCGAGGCGGCCCAGAATATAATTGCCTGTCGATGCCACTAGGACCCAAATTGAGAAGGACCAGAGCTCCGCCGCGGTGGCCAGGGAAAGACGCGGCCGGTAAGGGCTGATGACGTAGCTGACGGCAACCAGGATAACCTGCCCGATTACAATTCCGCCAACCAGCGCGATGTAATTGCGAAAGTGGAAAGCGAGCGAAATCGTGACGGCAAAGGACAGCAATTTCGTGATAATGTTGTATTGAAAGTCCTTGCCGAACTGCATGTTGCGGCGAAAGTCAATCGTGCCGATATTTTCGAGTCCATTCAGCAATGTCCGCAGCGCCAGGATGCGTACCACCGGAACCGCCCCCGGTTCGTGAAATACCAATTCTGCCAGCGGCGCGGCAGCAAACATGGCCAATGCCAGCGTGCCGTTGACAATGAGGCCGATGGTCCAGGCGGTGTCGTAATGCGCCCGCGTAGGTTGGCTGTGGCGTATGATCGCGAGCCTTTGTCCCGTCTCCGCCATGATTTCAAGCATCCCGATGACCAGCATCGCTTTGGCGACCAAGCCGAAGTCCTGGGGCGTCAGGAGGCGCGCCAGGATCATGGTGCTGACAAGGCCGATGCCCCGGACTGCCCAACGCATCGCGACCATCCAGCCCGATCCGATGGCCATGGCACGGCCATCGGCGCGGATTTCGGCAGCTTGATTTTGCATCGGATCGCTCATGGCAGATTTGCGCGCCGACCACGGATGAGGATGTGTTCAAGCCGCATGATCAGACATTCCCTGAATTGGCGTCGAATGATCGGGCCAGCCCGCTGGCGCAGACGGCGACGTTCCGCCCCTGATTCATGCTACCGCCGCTTTAATTAACTTATGTTGGCACCGCAATAATAGTTCGAGACCGCGTACTCAATGATTAACAGGCCCGGTCACCCGCGTCTCCCTGTTCCTTTTGGTGTCCCTTTCGTGCGCAGGGGCGCTCCGGTCTGGTCAGGGCGCGGCCGGGCGCGGGATGCCCCACGGTTTAGCCTTCAGACGGCAGGCGGGCCGGCTATCGCATGAGCCGAGGGCCCCAGAAGCGGTCCCATTCGCTCCACCCGCGAGCGTATCCGAGCAGGTCCCACAGCATCAGTTCGCAATCGAATGCTTCCCACGAGCCTGTTTTCCCCGTGGCAACCTTCCACGATTGCTCCGCAAGTTTGACCACCTTGTAGTAGGCCAGCCGTACCGGAAATCCCAGTACCAGCTGATCAAGCGTTCGCCAGCGCTTGCGTATCTGCACCGTATTCATGTGGTTCATCATCGCGCGCTTGCGGACATAGGCTTTGGTGACTCGGCTGATCGGGATGTCGTGATAGACGCGCAGCTCCGGACAATACAGTCCTGTTGCTCCGGAATTGGCAAGCTTGATGCCAAATTCGGCATCGTTGCCGTAGGTCAGCCATTCAGAATATCCCCCCACCTGAACGACACGCTCCCGCCGCACAACGGAATTTCCACCGACGAACATCCGTGCTCTGTTCATGTCGGTGATGGAGAACGGCACCTCACCATAATCCACAAGACCCACGATGCCGTAGCGAGATGGCGGTAGCCAGTCCGGGATGGGCCCGTGCCAGACGGGCACGCAACGACCGGTCAGAAAATCGATCTCTTCATTCACAAACTTGTCGTGAATGACTCTCAGCCAATCCGGAAATACCTCTTCGTCGTCATCGATAAATGCAACCAAGTCCCCGGAGGTTTGCGCGATGCCGGCATTTATGGCGGCGGGCTGTCCCTGCCTGCCCTCGAAATAATATCGAACCTGGCCGCCTGTCTGCGCCGTGAGTTGGGCGACCGTCTCGCGCGTGGCGTCGCTTGAGTTGTTGTCAACGACAAGAATCGTCGTTCGCAAACCATCCGCTTGTTCGCAGTTGAGGATGCTCATGACCGTTCGGCGAAGAGAGTCATGCCGATTGTAGGTCGGGATAATGACTTCCAAGTGCATCGATTTAGCCATGGTCAACTCGATCGCGACTCAATTTCCCATTCCTTCTTAACCTATGACAAGGCTCGTATCGTATAGGATCAAAAGGATTACCCCGCTGCGCAAGCAATCTCGGTATGAATGCGAGCCGGCAGCAATATACTGAAGCAGCACCCCGGTAAACAGGGGCTTAAGCCAAGCCGCAATAGGTTCACCTTCGCCGTCTCCAGCCGTGGCCCAACCGGCTTGTATCTTGTTTGGCGCGATGGAGTCCTTTAACAAAATGGCCAAGGATTGAGAGGGTGGTTCACGGTGATTCCAAGGATACTGCACTACACCTTCGGCATGGCCCGCGATTTTGGCGGCAAACCGTGGAGCCTGATCCATTACGTATGCCTGCGAAGCGCCGTCGAGTGGATTAAGCCGGAAAAGGTTTATTTCCACTGCCAATTCGAGCCGTCCGGTCCTTGGTGGGACTTAAGTAAGGGCTCAGTGACGCTGTCGCTGATGGAAGCGCCTCGTGAGATATTTGGACGTCCGCTGCGTCATGTGGCGCATCAATCGGACGTGGTGCGCCTTCAAAAGCTGATCGAGCACGGCGGCATCTATCTCGATGCCGACGTCTTGGTGCAGCGCAGTTTCGACGACCTGCTGCATCATTCCACGGTGCTGGGTCAGGAGGGCGAAAAGGGCGAGCTTGGCATGGCCAATGCGGTAATCCTGGCCGAACCGAATGCCGCTTTTCTCCGGCGCTGGCTTGCGGAGTACAAATCCTTTCGTTCCACCGGCCGGGACGCATATTGGGGCGAACATTCGGTTGAGCTTCCGGTAAAGCTCGCAAAGGCGCATCCCGACGAAATCACTGTCCTGCCGCCCAACGCCTTCTTTTGGCCATTGTGGACCAAGGAGCATGTGGAATGGATTTTCAACTCCAACAAGCCCATTCCCATGGAAGGCGTGTACGCCAATCACTTGTGGGAATCCAATGCCTGGCATTTTCTCGAGGACCTGACGCCCGGAAAGCTGCGGGCCACGAACTCCAATTTTTACCGTTGGGCGAGCCCTTATCTTGCAGGGCTTCCCGACGATTTCGGCGCTGCGACCTTGCTGCAAAGACTGCGTAAGTTCCAAAAGTCGGCTTCCAAGCGCGCGGACGGCAAGATTAAGGGCCTGCAGCGCCGCGCCAAGAACGGCGCCCGCCTTGTGTCGCGCACGCTGGAGAAACTGGCGCTCATCCATCCGACGGAAAAGGAGATACGGCAAAGGACCTTCCAGGATGTCTATGAGCGCAACCTGTGGGGAAGTGGCGATGGCCGCTCAAAATTCTTTTCCGGCGTGGGCTCGCGCGGGGAGGCTGCGCGGGTTTATGTCCGCCAAATGGCGGACTTGCTTCGGCGCAATTCCCAAGAATTGGGCCGCCCGCTCAGCGTCGTGGACCTGGGATGCGGCGATTTCGAGGTGGGCCGCGCCCTTCTGCAGAGCGTGCCCGACTTGGAATATGTCGGGTGCGATATCGTTCCGGAACTTGTTGCCCACAACCGTGCGGTCTACGGCGCCCCCAATATCCGCTTTTGCCAGCTCGACCTGGTATCGGACCCGCTTCCAAAGGGCGATGTTTGCCTGGTGCGGCAGGTGCTTCAGCATTTGCCCAACGCCGACATCCAATCCTTCTTCAAGCGCGCCGATTATCATTGGATCTATGTGAGCGAAGGTCATCCCGCTACCCGGACAGGGACCGTCAATCCTGACAAGGCCGTCGGTGCCGAGGTGCGCTTCGATTGGCGGACCGGACACGGCCGCGGCGTGGAATTGAATCAACCTCCATTCAATCTGAAGACCCAGGAACTCTTCCGTGCCGAAGCGCCGCCACATGAAATCATCGTCACGGAGCGGGTCTTTATGGAGGGCGTCGGCGTTCCGGCAGAGCCGGACCAAACACGCGGGAATCAGGCCGGCGGATAAGTAAATTGGTCCTGTCTGTCATGCGGCGCGATATGGCGCGGCAGTTTTTCGCCGTCTGCCTGGTGACAGCCATTTCGGCGGCCGGCTTGCGGGCGATTGAAAAATCAACCCTTGGCCGGACTGCGCAATGACGGTTGCTGCGCCAGGCCGGGAGTGGGCGCAAAGCTGTCATTCACGCGAAATGCCGCCCGCCTGGTTGAAGCAGGTTGGGAGAGCTGGGCCATTTGCGGGATGAGGCAGACCAGGATGATGAAAAGGTCGTAATAGGCCATGCTCAATGCGGCGCCGCCAACCATGAATGCAAACAAGCTGATTTGTGTCATGGCGGAAAGCTTGCGGACCCAATTGGTCGAATGCTGCTGTTGCGTCCTGGCCAACCGCCAGCAGGTTCCAAACGAAAAGAAGATTAGGGCAACATAGAGAGCCAGGCCGATCCACCCGTGTTCGCCCAGGACCTGGAAATAAATGCTGTGGGCGGCGTGCGATCCTTCCGAAGGAAAGTAGTAATTGAAGATTCCATTCAGCTGGGGGCCGTAAAAACCCGCGCCCAGGGGGAAGTGATCCGTGGCGTATTTGATTGCGACCTGCCAGGCGACCCACCGGCCGTGAAATGAGGCATCGGAATCGGCGGATTGTATCGAGGCCGCACGGTCTATGATCTCTTGCGGGGTGAAATGATAGATGGCCACGCCCGCCACCACCAATATCGCTAAAAAGGCAAACTTTCGCCGAGCCTTGAACCATGCCATGAGCGCGATGGCCGCCATCGCGATGTAAGCACCTCTTGAATAGCTGCCGATGATCGAGATCGCCGTGAAAATCATCGTACTGGCCAGAAGCCAGGAGAGCGGCTTGAAGGAGGTATTTGACCGCAAATACTCGACCAAGGGGATAGCCATGAGCAGCGCCAAAGCAAGCTGATTGTTATCGGCAATTATGGTGCTTTCCGGTCCCAGGACTTTGTAAGTGCCTCCCGTAAGGACCGTGAAGAGGCCGCCCTTCACGCCAAAATAGAGAAGCGAGATCACCGCCACCCAGATCACCGCATCGATGCGCGCCTTGTTGGTGGCCATGGTCGTAATCAGGAATCCCAGGAGCAATACTCTCCAGGTCCGGTCCCAGAATGGCCATGACCAGGTTGGGTTGAATGCGAAAAAGGAATTGAACGTCATCCAGACCAAGAACATTGCCAGCACCACCACTATGGGATTGCTCGGCATGCGCTTGGGTTCCTTTGAAATCACCCAAGACACCAGGGTGGCAAGGGCGATGATCATATTGAGGGGCAGATTCTGTGAAAAGCCGAATGCTTCCCGGTGCGGGTTCATGAGGGAAAACCATTCCCAAATGAGCACGCCGACAAAGGGAAAACGGAAGGTAAACCCAACCCCCAGCGCCACCCATGCTACCAGCCAGATGTCACGCATGGGACGGAAGGGTGAAGTTTGAGTTCATTGGCGCAGCATCAGCCATGGCATGACGCGTTCCGGATCCAGATGCCCGCGGCCATCGGCGACGGAGCCGGTCGAGATTGGGATTCGTCCGATGACGTCGGATGCCAGCCATCCGCCTGGGCACGCGTTCAAAACCGGATCGCTGGTGAAAAGCAATTCCATACCCAGCGTCCTTGCCGCTTCGACGATGGCGGGACTGTAACGGCCGTGTGGAAAGGACATGGTGGTGCAGGCGCGATTGCCCAATTCTCGACCCAGGGCAGACCGGGCCTCGCGAAGATCGCCAACCGGATCGGCCAGCATGGTCAAGGGAAGGTGGCTGGCACCATGGCCTCCGATACTGACGCCCGACCGCTGCAAGGCGCGTAACGTGTCCCAGCTGGCCATGTGGCGGGGTGTGACCGGCATCGAATTTCCGTCCAGATGACGATTCAGCAGTTCATCTCTTTTACCGGGGGGTAGGCTGCCATACAACATCAGAATGGCCAGGTCGGAGTCGGAGTCAGGGCTCACGATCGTTCCCCCTTCAGGGCCAGGCCAGGCGCGCAAATCGGCGTGAGTCACACGGCCCGAGCGCAGTGCGGCAAGCAGCACCTCCTGCCACCAACGATCGCCCGCGGAAACCGCATCGGAGGCCGCAAACAAGGTCCAGGGTATTTTGGCGCTCGCCAAGACGGGTGCCGCATAAACGGCATTGTCGTCCCAACCGTCATCGAAAGTGATGAGGAGTGGACGCGGTGGAAGAGGTTTTTCTTTTCGGTGGGATCCCAGGACATCGTCAAGAGCGACGATGTTGTAGTGCGCCGCCGCGAACGTCATGAGCCTTTCAAGCAAATTTGTCGAGATTGCATATTCCGGATCGGCGCTGGCCATGAGATGGACCGGTAGAACGCGGTGAAACATCATGACCGTCAAGTGTTCGCGATGCTTGAGCTTATGGTACGCACTCAAGCCGCCGGTTCTGACGGCGACCGTCTTGGCCAGACCGCGAATTGCCCGTTTCATCGCCGCAACAGATTCTTCTTGAGCCAGACCGCGAACGAATTCGCGCTCGCAAGGAACAACATGCTGTCCCCAAAGCCGTACCCCATCCGCACCGATCGCGAGATCAATTGAAGGCCTATGTCGGAAGCGCCGCGGCTGTAGGCGAGCTGGCCGATGCGAAGTGTGCGGCGGCCGAGAATTGTCCTGATTTCCCGAGATGTCAGCCGGTTCGAAAGCCTGTTGATATGTCCTTCAATCATGGGAAGCGTATAGGTCAACTGGTCGTTGAACGAGCCGGCGGAAAGGCTGTAGGGCCGTTCATGAACGAGAACGAGGCTTTCGAACACGTAACCCAAACCTCCACGCTCCGCCAAGCGTATCCACATATCCTGGTCTTCGGCGATCTTGAGCGATTGATTGAATCCACCCAACTCTTCGAGATCCCGGCGCCAGACGAGAACGGAGGGTGTCGTCACGTAATTGTCTTCCAGCAGCGCCTTCCAGGCGCCGGCGCCGGCCGTGACTCTTTGTCCCCGGTAAATGTCGCCCAGATCCTTGCCGGTGGGCGAGATCAAGTTGGAACCGCAAGAGACAAAAACGCAGTTTGGCTCGGACCGGATCAGCTTGACCTGTTTTTCCAATTTTTCAGGGAGCCATTCGTCATCCGCATCCAGGAAGGCCACAAGGTCGGTGCCCGCCTTGGCTACACCGACATTGCGGGCGCCGGCCGCGCCCAGATTTTTTTCCAGGCGGACAACCTCGATATTTGCGCCGGTATAATCCTGTGCGATATCGGCGGTGTCGTCGGCGCTCGCGTCATCGACCACCAGGATCCGATCGGGGCGCAAAGTTTGGGCCGCGACGGAATCAAGCGCCCGCCCGATCGTCGTTTCGGAATTGTAAGCCGGGATCACAACGCAGATGCTCGGATCCTTGCGGCCCATCGCAGCGGACGGCGGCGGAGTCTTGAATTCCAGCTTGCGCGCGTCTTGCCTCTTTGCCAGTTCCAGAATTTCTCCGGGCGTCGATGGGCTTCCCCGCAACTCGTCCATGAAAAATTCGAGATAATTCTCAATCCAAGCCAAAAAGCGCTCCACATCGCGCTGGCTGCGCGTGTAGGGAGTCTTTCCCGGTTCCAAGGAAGGGCTGTGGTAGGTCAGCGCGAATACACGCTGGCCGGCACGCATCAAGGTCCTGGTCAAGTTCTTCGCCCGGTCCAAGCTGTATCCTTCGGGCGAAATGCGGGCGCGATTTAACATCCCGGCCAGCGAAAGGATTGCCGGCAAGCGCGCTCGCCGGCTCAGCGAAGAGGTGAAGGAGCGGTAGGCGGTATCCTGGAAATAGCGCATCGGTCCGATCATGCCGGCCGTCACCGGGATTTCCAGCAGGCGGCGCTCCGCGCCCAGCCAATAAGGTTCCGATGGCGCGCCCGAATAATCCGGACTGGATTTTGTGATGCTGGGTCCCGGCAACACGCTGCAATCGATTTCGTAGCCGAATTCCTGGAGCAGCCTCGGTGTCTCAGGGCCGGCCCCATACCGTCCGGTCCGAAACAGCTTGGGCGAAACATTGAAATTCTGACTTATCATCGCCGTCAAAGCTTCGATTTTCCGGAACTGCAACTCCCGCGGCAGGTTGCAGGCGAACGAATTTTCCTCGCCCAGCAATTCTTCGTGAGGAGGAGTAACCCATGGATGGAGCTGGGCGCCGATCTCGCAACGCCCTGCTTCCAGGAATTCCCGCAATGGCCGATAGCCGCGCTCTTGCGAGGCGACTGGATAATCCACCGCATAGGTCGGCACGAGATTGAATCGCCGGTAGATCGCCTGAGCCTTTGACTGGGCGGCGATGGTGGTGACGGAATTGTTGGACGCTGCGAAGGGTGCGTTCCAGTCGAACTCTTCTTCCGCATCGACGATGCAAATGAGCTTTGGAAGGGAATCGTGCGGGAAGCGAACGATTTCGGTCGCCGAGGCAGGCAACATGGCCGAGCGGGAAAGCGGGCTTCTAGTCGAGGTCAAGAAGCCTCTCCCGCGTGCAAGGACTGATGGACATTGGCCACCCCGAAACTCCGGCCCCGTCGCTGTGACCGCTGACTCTCATTCGCTGACAGGGTGCCATATATGTGCCATCCGCGGCTGTTTTTGCAATATTCTTATCGATTAACGCGACGGTTTTGGGTATTCAGAAAGGCGAAATTTTGAGGCGGTCTGGATGAGCGGAGCATGGTACGCCTTGGCCACCCTTGCCGTGGCGTGGGTCGTCTGGCAGTACATCCGAAACGACCGCGCGGCGCCGCGAGATGGTTCCAACTCCGAGCCCAAGCAACGAAGGCCCTGGCGCAGCGGAAGGCCGGATTAGCGTTGGTATCGGCGGCCGCTTGCGCGCGCCTTTGGTCTTGGACGGTCTTTCGAAGCGTTCGCCAGCCGGCAGCCGGTTCGTGATGCGCTGCCGGGATTTAAAGTGTAGTCGGCCGCCGCGGTCGTATCCGCCTGTGACGTGGACCCGTTCGATCAGGCCGCGATCGGCCACATCGCGCCGGTAAGAGCGGAGACCGGCAGGTCGGTGCGATAAAGCGTCTTGTCGACAAACCAGACGCAGGTGACGGTCGTCACCTCGCCGACTTGCTGTACGGTTTCGATCGTCATGTCCGGACCGCCCGACTTCAGGCAAACGACTTCACCAGGCTGATAGGAATGCATAGGCCACCTCGGCAATGTTCTGAGGTGAGTATCGAATGAAAGTATTGGGCATTCGTTAAGACATGGGGCCATGCCCATGAATCCGCACCAAGTCCTTAACGAAGATTAATCATGCGTCGGGGGCTGGCTCGCTTTCGGACCTTATCGGGCCGCCGGGTTCGCGCCTGCATGGTCCAATTGCTGTTTCAGCTTTTTTTCCCATTGCAAGGCCGTGGTAACGATGACGTCCAGGTCATTGTATCGGGGCTTCCAGCCGAGAATCCGGGACAGCTTGGCCGTTTCTGCGACCACGCTCGCCAGGTCGCCAGGGCGGCGAGGGGCTTCTTCGATCTCAAGGTGATGTCCGGATACACGCTGGACGGTGGCCGCGACCTCCCGCACGGAAAAACCGCGGCCATAGCCGCAATTGAGCAGGAGGGATTGGCCCGTATTGCGCAAATGGTCCAGCACACGGTGATGGATATCGACCAAGTCCGAGACGTGGATATAGTCCCGTACTCCGGTGCCATCGGGCGTGTCGTAATCGGTGCCGTATATCGTGAGACGCGGGACCTGGCCGGTCGCCACCTGGCAAGCGCGCTTGATCAGATGCGTCGCGCGCGGGGTCGATTGTCCGGTGCGGCCTTTCGGATCGGCGCCTGCCACATTGAAATATCGCAGGATTCCGAATTTCAACGGATGGGCAGCTGCCGTATCCTGCAACATCCATTCTGTCATCAGCTTGGATCGGCCATAAGGGCTGAGAGGTATGGTTGGACCATCCTCGGAAACCGGAATGACGGGCGGCGAGCCGTAGACCGCGGCGGTCGAAGAGAAAATGAAATTGGGCACGGTGTGACGGACGCAGGTCTCGATCAGGGAACGGGCGCCCGCGGTGTTGTTGGCATAATAGTCCAACGGCTTCTCCACCGATTCCGGCACCACCACCGAACCGGCAAAATGGATGACCGAGTCGATCTTGTACTTCTCGATCAGGTTTGAAACGAGAGCCTGATCGGCAATGTCGCCGCGAACGAAGGCGATATTCTTGGGCAGGTTTTCCGCGACACCAGTGCTGAGATTGTCCAGCACGACAATCTCCTGGCGCGCCTCGATAAGGTGGTGCGCCATGTGGCTTCCGATATAGCCGGCCCCGCCGGTAATCAAAATACTCATCGTGCCCCTGTTGCTTGCGCTGCGGCGGCCGTTTTACCGAACGTCGGGACGTCCCACGCTGACATAATGGAAGCCGGCTTCGCCCATTTGAGCGGGCCGGTAGATGTTGCGCAAGTCCACCATCAGCGGCGTTTTCAGGGCCGCCTTGACGCGGGCAAAGTCCAGCGCGCGGAATTCGTTCCATTCGGTCAGGATCACCACGCCGTCCGCGCCTTCCAGCGTTTCATAGGCATCAGCGCAATACTTTAATTGCATGTGCTTGGCGGCTTCCCTGTGGCCCTCCGGGTCGAAAGCCCGGATCGTCGCGCCCGCTTTCTGCAAATAGGGCAGGATCACCAGGGACGGCGCATCGCGCATGTCGTCGGTATTCGGCTTGAAGGTCAAACCCAGCACGGCAATGGTCTTGCCTTTGACGCCGTCGAAAGCGGCTTCGATTTTACGCGCCATGGCGAGTTTGCGCTCGTCGTTGACCGACACCACAGCCTCGACAATGCGGCAGGGAGCGCCGAGTTCCTGCGCGGTCTGTACCAAGGCCAGCGTGTCCTTGGGAAAGCAGGAGCCGCCATATCCGGGACCCGCATGCAGGAATTTGCCGCCGATGCGTCCGTCCAGGCCGATGCCGCGCGCCACATCCTGGACATTGCCGCCCACCTTCTCGCAGATGTCCGCCATTTCATTGATGAAAGTGATCTTGGTCGCCAGGAAGGCATTGGCTGCATATTTGATCAGCTCGCTGGATTCGCGGCTGGTGAAGAGGATGGGCGTCTCGTTGAGATACAGCGGACGGTAGACTTCCCGCATCACGGCGCGAGCCCGCTCGGTGTCGCAGCCCACCACCACCCGGTCGGGGCGGCGGAAATCCTCCAACGCCGAGCCCTCGCGCAGAAATTCCGGATTGGACGCCATGTCGAAGTCGGCATCGGGACGCTTTCTGCGGATGATCTCTTCCACTTTGCGGCTGGTGCCCACCGGAACGGTGGATTTGGTCACCACAACGGTATAGCCAGTGAGAGATTCCGCGATTTCCTCAGCCGCGGCGAAGACATAAGACAGATCGGCGTGCCCGTCACCCCGGCGGCTCGGCGTTCCCACGGCGATGAACACGGCTTCCGCCTCCTTGACCGCCCCCTTCAGGTCGGTCGTGAAGGACAGCCGGCCCGCCTTGGAATTGACCGCAACGACATCCTCGAGGCCGGGCTCGAAAATGGGGATTCCACCGTCTTTCAGAGTTGCAACTTTTCCGGCATCCTTGTCGATGCAGATCACCTCATGTCCGAATTCCGACAGGCAAGCGCCCGAGACCAGCCCCACATATCCTGTGCCGATGATGGCGATGCGCATGGAATCTCCGAAAAATTGTGCCTTCTTCTGGCCCGAACGGACATCAATTACAAGGGAATAGCCAAACGATTCCTTAAATTGTCCCTTTGATGGCAAAGGGTTATAACCCTAGCGATGATCGAAATTCGCGATTTGGTCTTCGAATATCCCGGTCATCGGGCGCTCGCCGGCATTCGCCTCGAAATTGTTAGGCGCTCCATCACGGCCCTTGTGGGGCCCAATGGGGCAGGCAAGACCACACTGCTGCGCTGCATGGCGGCGCTGGAAACACCCTATGCAGGCAGTGTGACAATCGATGGATTGGACACGCGCAGTGCGCCGCGCGCCATTCACGCGCGGCTGGGTTATCTGCCGGATTTTTTCGGCCTCTATGATGCCTTGCCGGTCCGCCGCTGCCTTCACTATGCCGCCCGTGCGCATGGCATCGCCCCCGGCGCGGCTGCCGGCGCGGCGGAAGCCGCCGCGGCTAAAGTCGGCCTATCCGATCGCCTGAATCAGTCGGCCGGAGCCTTGTCGCGTGGACTGCGGCAGCGGTTGGCAATTGCCCAGACCATCGTGCATCAGCCCAAGGTGCTGTTGCTGGACGAGCCTGCGGCCGGACTTGATCCGCAGGCGCGGAGGGACCTTTCCAATCTGCTGCTTTCCCTGCGGGACAGCGGCATGACCCTTGTGGTGTCGTCCCACATTCTGGC
>Ga0105243_10001007_pt1 | contig 26043 bp, 25 predicted proteins | sample KBSM34metaG_FD_81525 | JGI IMG/M metagenome (GOLD analysis project Ga0105243, IMG submission 81525) | Miscanthus rhizosphere microbial communities from Kellogg Biological Station, Michigan, USA - KBS M3-4 metaG | ecosystem: Host-associated > Plants > Roots > Rhizosphere > Soil | place... | reverse complement strand
GCCATGGCGCGGGTGATGGCCTGGCGGATCCACCAGGTGGCGTACGTGGAGAACTTGTAGCCCTTGGTGTAGTCGAACTTCTCGACCGCGCGGATCAGGCCGAGGTTGCCCTCCTGGATCAGGTCGAGGAACGCCATGCCACGACCGGTGTAGCGCTTGGCCAGCGAGACGACCAGTCGCAGGTTGGCCTCGAGCAGGTGGTTCTTCGCGCGGTTGCCGTCGCGGCAGATCCAGTTCATGTCGCGGCGCTGCGCGACGGGGAGCTTCTCGCCCTTCTCGGCGTGCTCGGCCATCAACTGGGTGGCGTAGAGGCCGGCCTCGATGCGCTTGGCCAGCTCGACCTCCTCCTCGGCGTTGAGGAGGGCGACCTTGCCGATCTGCTTGAGGTAGGCGCGGACCGAGTCGGCGGAGGCGGTGAGCTCGGCGTCCTTGCGGGCTTGCCGGAGCGCCTCGGACTCCTCCTCGTCCCAGACGAAGTCCCCGGAGGCCTTGTCCTTGTCGGTCGGCTCCGCGGCTTCTTCCTCGTCCTCGCCGACGGCGACGACCTCGACCACCTCGTCGACGGCGAGGTCACCCTCGGGTACCTCGAGATCGGCCATGTCGGCTTCGTCGGGCGCGTCCTCGAGATCGACGCCGTCGGCCTTGCTGCTCGCCTTCTTGGCGGGGGACTTCTTCGCCGCGGCCTTCTTGGCCGGGGCCTTGGCTGCGGCCTTCTTGGCCGGGGCCTTCTTAGCAGCGGCCTTCTTGGCTGGAGCCTTCTTCGCCGCGGCCTTCTTCGCGGGGGCGGTGCCGTTGGTCGCCGCGGCGGACGCCGATTCGGTGCTCGGTTCAGCGGTCTGACTTGTATCGGAGGCGGCCACGTACGCCCTTTCGTGACGGTGTCGTGCGGCGTCACGCCAGAGTGATTTTCCGGCGGAGAGGTCAGTTGAGTTCGGCCGGCTGAGAGCCGGACGTGTCCATTGTAACTATCGCAACGGGGGTTACGACGCGATGCTGGTCTGCGCGGCGAGTGCGGCGCCCACGATGCCCGCCGTGTTCAGCAGCGCAGCGGGCACGACGGGGGTGCGATTGGTCAGCAACGGGATCCATTTCTCGCTCTTGCGGCTGATCCCGCCGCCCGCGATGAACAGGTCGGGCCAGAGCAGATCCTCGAACGTGCTGAGCACCCGGGAGACCTCCGCCGCCCACTGCTTGTAGGACAGATCCTTGGTCTCCTTCACCGAGGACGCGGCGCGGTGCTCGGCTTCCTTGCCGCCGACCTCCATATGCCCGAACTCGGTGTTGGGGAGCAGGACGCCCCGGTGCAGGATCGCGGATCCGATCCCGGTGCCGAACGTCAGCAGCACGACCACGCCGTCGACGTCCTTGCCCGCGCCGTAGGTGTCCTCGGCCACGCCCGCGGCGTCCGCGTCGTTGAGCACCGTGACGGGCCTGCCGCCGAGCGCCTGCCCGAACAGGGCCGCCGCGTCCGTTCCGATCCAGGACTTGTCGATGTTCGCCGCGGTCCGCGCGACCCCGCCGGTGACCACGGCGGGCAGCGTGATTCCGACCGCCCCGTCCCAGCCGGCCCGGGTGACGATCTCCGCGACGGTGTCCGCGATGGCCTCGGGGGTGGCGGGCTTCGGGGTCTCGATCTTGATCCGGTCGCCGATCAGCTCGCCGGTCTGCAGATCGACCAGGCCGCCCTTGACTCCGCTTCCGCCGACGTCGACGCCGAACCCGCGTCGGCTGCTGCCGTTGCTGTCGTCGGAGGGCAGGGCTGGGGTCGATTCAGTCATGGCGCAAACCCTAATCGTCGGGACGACGACGCGGGAGTGGGGAGATGAGGCACCATGGGGCGTGCCTTCTTTGCGGTCAGATGCTCCTGTCCCCACCACCCCCCAACATGACGCCACCGGCGGTCCTGACGATCCGCGCACGCTGCGCGACGTTGCGGTCCGGGTGGCCGTCGCCGCCGCCAGGCACGTGCGTGCCCGCCGCCCAGAGGTGTTCGCCGCGACGGGCGTCCTCGCGGAGGACAGCTCGGTCGCCACCAAGAGCCACCCGACCGATCCGGTCACCGTCGTGGACACCGAGACCGAGGAACTGATCCGCGGACTGCTCGCGGGCCTGCGCCCGGACGACGCCATCCTCGGTGAGGAGGGCGGGGGACAGGCCGAGCAGATCCGGGGCGTGCGCTGGGTGGTCGACCCCATCGACGGGACGGTGAACTTCTTGTACGGCATCCCCGCGTTTGCGGTGTCGGTCGCCGCGCAGATCGACGGTGTCTCCGTGGCGGGTGCGGTGGTGGACGTCCCGGCCGATGCGGTCTACTCGGCCGCCCTCGGCCACGGCGCGACGCTGCTCGAGGCGGACGGCACCGAGCACGCGCTGCGGTGTAACCCGGTGTCTGACGTGTCGGTGGCCCTGCTCGCGACGGGATTCGGCTACGGACGGGCCCGCAGGCAGGCGCAGGGCGCATTGATCGGGCGGGTGCTGCCCCAGGTGCGCGACATCCGACGGATCGGCTCCGCGGCCCTCGACCTGTGCATGGTGGCCTCGGGACGCGTCGATGCGCATTTCGAGCACGGGCTCAGCCCGTGGGACTGGGCGGCGGGAGCGCTGATAGCGAGCGAGGCTGGTGCCCGGGTCCGCACGCCCGCGCCGCATTCGATGAGCGCCGAAGGCGAGGTGGTGGTCGCGGCGGCCCCGGGGATCGCGGCGGAGTTGGACGAGGTCTTCGCCGAGGCGGGTGTGTTCGACCCGATCCCGGACTGAGCCGTCAGCAGCGAGCGGTGCGGGCGGCCTTGAGGAGGCTGATGTCGACCGGCGCTGCGGCCATGCCTCCTGGCGCGGGCTCCTTCAGTACGGCCAGCACCTCTTCGGCGTCGGTGTTCGGGCGCAGCTCGTTGAAGTAGGTGCCCAGCGCCAGGTCGACGGTGTCATCCTGGCGCTGGTCCTCGATCAGCTCCGCGCACGGCGCAACCAGCCACAGGGCACTGGCGGCGGCGAGACCGTTTGCGCCGAAACGGATCTGGCCGTGGCACTGCATGTTCTGGTCGACGTAGACGGGGTCGTTGCCGACCTGGACGTCGGGGGCGCTGGCGTAGCCGTACTCACTGAGCTGCGCGGCCACCTGTGCGGCCTGGCCGCGTTCGCCGTTGGCATTGAAGACGCGGACCCTGGTCGCCGCGAGGGTGGTGGGTTCCACGTCCATCAGCGTCGTCGGGTCCATTTTCTGGCCGAGCGGCTGCGGTGCGGGGTCGTTCGGGTCAGCGGACTGTGAGGCCGGCCTCGGGATGTTGCACGTCACCGCGGCGGAGACCTCCTCGTCCTTGGTGAGGATGCGAACCCACAGCACCGAGCCGAGCAGGGCGAGGATGCTGATCAGCACGACGACGGGCATGGCGCGCCGCCTGCGGAACGGACGGCCCTGCTCATCGGTGGAGTGACCCTGTGTGATCAGTGAAACCACGATTCGTCCCGACCTCTCCGCCGCGCCCGCCGATCGGCGCCATTGTGGCGCCGGTGCGCACCCACTCTAGAGTGCGGCGCCGGGATCGTCGTCGACGCGGTCGCGACTCGGAATGTCGCGGAAATGTCACGGTCGACCCGCCGTTTGTGTCGATTTTCAGACAGTTTCCGACGTGTGGTGAATGGCCCGCGACTTTTCTCCAGAGTTCGGCTATTGTCTGGCGGCCGCAGTCGTACACGACAGGCGTTTGGAGGACCGGACGGAAGGGTCAAATGTGGTGCAGATCATATTACCTGCGCTAACTTTTGGGCACTATTCGGCGCCCCCGAGCGTTATGCAGCCACACGGGTTGATTCGTGTATTCGGCTGTGGTGTGTGGCCGGGGGAATCGATGACGAGAGAAGACGAGGGGAAGACGAGATGGCAACCGACTACGACGCACCGAGGCGTTCGGAATCCGACGAGGTTTCGGAGGATTCGCTCGAAGAGTTGAAGGCCCGGCGCAATGAGGCGCAGTCCGCGGTCGTCGACGTCGACGAGTCGGACACCGCGGAGTCGTTCGAGCTGCCCGGAGCAGATCTGTCCGGCGAGGAACTGTCGGTCCGGGTCGTTCCGAAGCAGGCCGATGAGTTCACGTGTTCGAGCTGCTTCCTGGTGCATCACCGGAGCAGGCTCGCCAGCGACGCCGGTGGCGTGCTCATCTGCATGGATTGCGCAGCCTGACAGCGCTACTGAGGTAGTGGATCCGACCGGGGCACCGAGTTGCCCCGGCCTGGTATCAAAAGTCGTGCCCGGCCTGTTCGCAGGCCGGGCACAGTGGTTTCCGGGGCACCCGGACCCGTCAGGGAGTCAGTAGTGCTGCCAGCTCGGCGGGCCTGCGGGTGCTGACCAGCCAGTACGGGGTGGGATCCTCCGGATCGTCGAGAACGATCAGGACCATCGTCTTGATCCAGGTCCGGTGCTGCACATAGGCGGCTGGGTCCAGCTGCCTGCCCAGCGCCGCCGACTTGGCGGTGGCGGGAACCACCGCGACCCGGGAGATCACGTCCAGCGGCAGGTTCGCCCGGCCGACGCGCAGTTCACCGCGGCCAGGGCCGTCGGCGACCTCGATCCGGAGCCGGCTCAACCAGAGCAGGACCCACACCGGGAAGGGCAGCAGCAGCACGTACGGCAACCAGGCCAGCAGGCCGGGGTTGCCCATGTGAACCTCCGCGGCGAGCAGACCGGCGACGGCGAGGCCGGCGGCCCACCACCACAGCGGTACCCACAGTCGCTCCGAGTAGATCGGTGCGGTGGGGTCGGTCTTGCCACCGGTGGCGGCGGTCGAGGCAGGTTGAGGGTTCTCGGGCACGTATCCAGAGTAGTCTCGGTGCGCGTGAGCGATCTTCCAGCCATCGAGCTGCTGCGCCTTGATCCCGACATGCCGATCCCACAGCGTGCCCACGCGGGCGACGCGGGTGTCGACCTCTGTTCCACAGTCGACGTGACCATCGAGCCGGGGGAGCGGACCCTGGTGGGGACCGGAATCGCCGTCGCGCTCCCGGTCGGCACCGTCGGGCTGATCCACCCCAGGTCGGGACTGGCGGCCAAGTCCGGTCTGTCCGTGGTGAACACGCCGGGGACGGTCGACGCGGGATACCGCGGGGAGATCAAGGTGTGTCTGATCAATCACGATCCGCGCACGCCCATTGCGATCACTCGCGGTGACCGGATCGCTCAGCTGCTGGTGCAGCGGGTGGAGTTGGTCTCGTTCGTGGAGGTCGAGTCGCTCGACGAGACGACGCGGGGCGCGGGCGGATACGGATCCAGTGGTGGACATGCCAGCCTGCACGCGGTGTCGGCACTCCCCGAGGAAGGGGCACGATGATTTTCGGACGCAAGAAGAAGGCCGTGGACGAGGACCTCGATCAGTTCGAGGACCTCCGCGACGACGTCGACGCGCAGGCCGAGGGCGACGAGTTCGAGGTCGACGAGTTCGATGTCGAGGAGCGGCCCGAGGGCGGGCCGTACGACTGGGACGAACTCGACGACCCGGAGGGTGCCGCGCAATCGCGGCTCGACCTCGGGTCGGTGCAGGTCCCGCTGCCCGAGGGCGGACAGATCCAGGTGGAGATGGCCCAGGACGGCACCCCGCAGGCGGTGCACCTGGTGACCGAGCACGGTCGGGTCACGATCGCCGCGTACGCCGCGCCGAAGTCGCCGGGACAGTGGCGCGAGGTCGCGGGCGACCTGGCCGAGTCGCTGCGTGCCGATCAGGCGGAGATCAGTGTGCAGACCGGTCCATGGGGTCGCGAGTTGCACGCGGTCACCCCGAACGCCGACCTGCGCTTCATCGGCGTCGACGGCCCGCGCTGGATGATCCGGTGCGTGGTGGCCGGCCCGGTCGGATCGGCCGGCCTCGAGGCGCCGCTGACCGCGATCGCCAGGGAGATCCTCGCCGGCACGGTGGTCAACCGCGGCGCCGAGCCGTACCCGGTGCGTACGCCCCTCCCGGTCGTGCTCCCGCAGATGCTGGCCGAGCAGCTGATCGCGGCCCAGCAGCAGCAGATGCAGGCGCAGCAGCAGGCCGCGCAGGCCGAGCAGACAACCGAGGTCCAGCAGGCCGCCGTCGCCGAGGCCGCGGCCGCCGCCGAGGCAGCAGCGGCCGCCGCCCAGGATCACACCGTGCCGCCGGAGGAGCGTCCCGGCGGCTCTGGGTCGGCGATGCAGCAGCTGCGTCGCTGATCCGGCCCGCGGCCGATCAGGGCGAGGTCAGGGCTGCCAGACAGGACCGGCCGAGGATGCCGGCGTCGGCGCCGATCTCGTCGAGGGTGACGGTGGCCAGCGTGGCCGACCGGAGCACCGTCACCCATCGCCGGGCGACGGCGATGGGGTGCACCGGGTCGTCGGTGGCGGCGCAGATGCCCACCGGCACCGTGATCCCTGCGAGGTGTTCCTCGACGAGGCCGTGGTAGGCCGCGGCCTCCTCGAGGGCATTGGGCAGGTGCGGCCACTGCGATCGCCATGACCGCTCGAGTTCACCGCCGAGCCACGCCGGGCTGGTCTCGATCATCGCGCTGGTCACCGCGTCGAGGCCGTCCGCGCGCAGCATGCGCGCCGTCATCGTCGCGCTCAGCGCCGCGGGGGCCTCGGCCGGGTCGCCGATCCAGGCGGGCAGCGCCGCGAGCACCCCGGCCGCACGGGACTCGTTGCGAGCGGCCCACTGTGCCGCCACCGCGGCACCGATCGACACGCCGCCGACGAGGATCCGCCCATACCGGTCCGCGGCCGCGTCCATCGCCTCGAGGTAGCTCTCGACCACCCGCCGCGGGTCGGGTTCCACGGCGATGATCTCCACCCCGACCTGCGTCAACGCGCCCGAGAACGCCTTTTCTGCGAAGTGTGCGTCTGACCCGGTTCCCGGCAGCACCACCGCCGCCTGCGGCCATGTCATCTCCTGCATCCGTCGATGGTCGCACCGAGGCCGGGGGCGGGTGCCATACGGGTGCTGTCGGGGCCGCGAACGGGCTATCCGCCCGGTGGCCGGGACACTCCTCACAGTCGTGTGGTTCCCGGTTCGGGATGGGTCTACAGTGGCGATCACACAGACCTACAAGCGGGGCGACAGTCGCACCGCACCTGCTCCAGGAGCGCGCTATGGCACTCGCGGCCACAGGCTATTTTCGTCGGCTGACCCGCCGGCTCACCGAGGACCTCGATCAACTCGATGCAGAGGCAATGGTGGAATCGTCGCAGGCATCGGGCGCACAGCGCGCCTGCGACTGTAGTCGCGGTGAGGAGGTCACCATGCTCGGGCGGCTGCGCAGCGTCGAGACATGTCCCAAGGCCTCGACCGCGAACATGGAGGCCGAGTTCTTCGACGGAACCGACGCCGTGACGCTGGTGTGGATCGGCAGGCGCCGGATCGCGGGGATCGAGCCGGGCAAGACCCTGCTCGTCCGCGGACGCGTCGGTGAGCGCAACGGCCAGAAGGTGATCTACAACCCGTACTACGAGCTTCGAGGGGATTCGTAGTCATCGCCGGTACATGTGGCAGTCTCGTCGGGTGACCGACAGGCAGCAGCAGTCCGTACTCGAACAGCTCGGTGGAGTCAGTGGGCTGGTCTACTCGACCCTGCCGGTCCTGGTCTTCGTCCCGATCAACAGCTTCTGGGGCCTCACCGCGGCCATCTGGGCCGCCCTGGGTGTGGCGGCCGCAATCCTCGTGTGGCGGGTGATCGCGAAGGGCGCCATCCAGCCCGCGATCTCGGGCTTCCTCGGCGTCGGTATCTGCGCGTTCATCGCGTACCGGACCGGGGATGCCAAGGGGTACTTCCTGTTCGGGATCTACACGAGCCTCGCCTACGCCGGGGTCTTCCTGCTCTCGATCGTGGTCCGGTGGCCGCTGGTCGGCGTCCTGTGGGGCTTCCTCAACGGTCATGGCAACTCGTGGCGGGGCAGCAAAGCCGCGGTCAGGGCCTACGACCTGGCCACCGCCGCGTGGGCGCTGGTGTTCGGGGCTCGCTATCTGGTCCAGTCTCAGCTCTACGACACCGATCACACCGGGTGGCTCGCGGTCACGCGTATCGCGATGGGCTGGCCGCTGACGGCGCTGGTCCTGGTGACGACGGTCTGGCTGGTCCGGCGCGCCGACCGTGCCGCCGAGGCCGTGGTGGAGGCAGGGCCCGACACCGAGACCGAGCCGGACGCCGTGGTGGAGTCGGAGGATCGCGGCGCCGAGCCGAATGGTGCGGGTGACGAGCGTTCCTAGCGAACGGCGCCCGGGTCACCGGTAATGGGTGCACCGCAATTGTGTGCGCCGTCGCATCGGTTGTGACCTTCCGCACGTTCCGTGAATTGCGTCCGCCGAAATTCACCGGTTCTCAAAATCGATGACCGCATTGCCCGATTCCGGACAATGCGGTCATCAAATTCAGTTACGTGACAATTCGGAACTTTTGTATCAGCGCTTGACGCCGACCGCCGCGCGGAGCTCGTCCTCGACCTCGACGGAGGCGACGAAGAGCAGCTCGTCGCCGCCCTCGATCGGGTCGTCCTGCTGCGGGACGATCACCCGGCCGCCCCGCAGGATGGTCACAAGGGCGGCGTCGCGGGGCAGCTGGATCTTGCGGACCGGCTTGCCTGCCAGTTCGGTGTCGTCGGGCAGGGTGATCTCCACCAGGTTCGCCTGACCCTGCCTGAAGGTCATCAAGCGGACCAGGTCGCCGACCGAGACGGCCTCCTCGACCAGCGAGGCGAGCATCCGCGGGGTGGACACGGCGACGTCCACGCCCCACGAGTCGTCGAAGAGCCATTCGTTGCGGGGGTCGTTCACCCGGGCGACGACGCGCCGCACTGCGAACTCGGTCTTGGCCAGGAGGCTGACCACGATGTTGACCTTGTCGTCGCCGGTCGCGGCGATCACGACGTCGTAGGACTCGAGTTCGGCGGACTCCAGAAGGGCCAGCTCGCAGGCATCGGCGTGAACCCACACGGCGTCCGGGATCGCCTCGGGGTCGACGTGTTCGAGATTGCGCTCGAGCAGCATCACGTGGTGGTCGCCTCGGATCAGCTCGCGCGCGATCGATCGGCCGACCGCGCCTGCTCCGGCGATTGCGACTCTCATCGGGTCCATCCGTTCGGGTCTGTGGTCGAATCGTGCGCCGCGGTCGGCGACGCCTGAGGGACGGTGTTCATCAGGAGTCCGCGGGTGGCGGGGTTGCGGCCAGCGCGACCGCCTCGGCCACGGTCCCGGAGACCGCGGCGACATAGACCTGGTCGTCGGCCTGGATCATCGTGCGGCGGTCGGGGAGCACCCCGGTGCCGAAACGGATGAGGAAGGCGACCCTGGACCCGGTGTGCTCCTCGAGCTCGGTGACCTGGTGGCCGACCCAGTCCTCGTGCAGATCGAGTTCCGCGACCGCGACGGTGCCGGAGGGATCGCGCCACTTGGTGGTGTGACTCTCGCGGGTGAGATGGTGCAGGAAGCGGTCGGTGGTCCACGGCACCGTGGCCACGGTCGGGATGCCGAGGCGTTCGTACACGGCCGCGCGCTTGGCGTCGTAGATCCGCGCGACGACCCGGCTCACGCCGAAGTTCTCCCTGGCCACCCTGGCGGAGATGATGTTCGAGTTGTCGCCGGAGGAGACCGCCGCGAATGCCTCGGCCCGTTCGATGCCCGCCTTGAGCAGGACATCGCGGTCGAATCCCATGCCGACGATGCGGTGCCCGGTGAATCCGGGGTCAAGGCGTCGGAACGCGTCGGGGTCGCGGTCGATGATCGCGACCTCGTGGCCGATCCGGTTCAGCCCGGCCGCGAGGGCCGATCCGACCCGGCCGCACCCCATCACGACTACGTACACCGCTTGCCTCCGCTCGTCGGCGTTCCGACGCTGTGCCGCGGTCGCCGCGGCGGCGGCAACCATCGATTCGAACGGTACCGTCCCCGGTTCCGTGCCGTCCGCGCACATCGCGATTTGGCGAAGTGGGCGGCGGATGGCACTGGATCGGTTCGGACGGATTACGCTTTGCCGGTGTCAAAGCTCTCGACCGCTGCCAAGCGGCTGCTGGTAGGTAGACCGTTCCGCAGCGACAAGCTGGGGCACACACTGCTACCCAAGCGAATCGCCCTGCCGGTCTTCGCCTCCGATGCGATGTCCTCGGTCGCCTATGCGCCGGAGGAGATCTTCCTCGTCCTGTCCGTGGCGGGTATCTCCGCGTACATGTACACGCCCTGGATCGGCCTGGCCGTTTGCGCGGTGATGGCGGTCGTGGTGGCCAGCTACCGACAGAACGTGCACGCCTACCCCTCGGGCGGCGGCGACTACGAGGTGGCGACCACGAATCTCGGGCCGACGGCCGGCCTGACGGTCGGTAGCGCGCTGATGGTCGATTACGTGCTCACCGTGGCCGTCTCGATCTCCTCGGCCGCATCGAACATCGGTTCCGCGGTACCGTTCGTCGCCACGCACAAGGTGCTCTTCGCGGTCGCCGCCATCGTGATCCTGACCGCGATCAATCTGCGTGGTATCCGAGAGTCCGGGACCGCGTTCGCCATTCCCACCTACGCGTTCATCGTCGGCATGTTCCTGATGCTCGGGTGGGGGCTTTTCCGGATCTTCGTGCTCGGCGACGACGTCAAGGCCGAGTCGGCGGGCTTCGACCTGCACGCCGAGAACACTCAGCTCTACGGTGTCGCGTTCGCCTTCCTCATCGCCCGCGCGTTCTCGTCGGGTTGTGCGGCGCTGACCGGTGTCGAGGCGATCAGCAACGGGGTGCCGGCCTTCCAGAAGCCCAAGTCCCGCAATGCGGCCACCACGCTGTTCCTGCTCGGCGCGATCGCGATCGTGCTCCTGATGGGCATCATCACGCTGGCCCAGAAGATCGGGATCGTGTACGCGCACGACCCGGCCACGCAGCTCACCGGAGCGCCGGAGGGTTATCAGCAGAAGACGCTGATCGCACAGATCGCCGAGGCCGTCTTCTCCGGTTTCCCGATCGGCTTCTACTTCATCGCTATCGTCACGGCGCTGATCCTGGTGCTCGCGGCGAACACCGCCTTCAACGGATTCCCGGTGCTCGGCTCGATCCTCGCGCAGGACCGCTACCTGCCCCGGCAGCTGCACACGCGCGGCGACCGGTTGGCCTTCAGCAACGGCATCCTGTTCCTGTCCGGCGCCGCGATCGCCTTCGTCGTATTCTTCGGGGCCGAGGTCACGAAGCTGATCCAGCTCTACATCGTGGGCGTGTTCGTCTCGTTCGTGCTGAGCCAGACGGGCATGATCAGGCACTGGACCCGGCACCTGAAGAGCGAGACCGACCCCGCGGCGCGGCGCCGCATGAAGCGCTCGCGGGTCATCAACTCCATCGGTCTCGCCATGACCGCAACCGTGCTGGTCATCGTGTTGCTCACCAAGTTCGCGGCAGGCGCCTGGATCGCGATCGTCGCCATGATCGCGATCTTTGTCGTGATGAAGTCGATCCGCAGGCACTACGACAGCGTCGCGGCAGAGCTGGACGAGCAGGAGTGGGACGGCGTGCTGCCGAGTCGGACCCATTCGATCGTGCTGGTGTCGAAGCTGCACATGCCGACGATGCGCGCCATCGCCTACGCCCGTGCCACCCGACCGGACACCCTGGAGGCGGTCACGGTGAACGTCGACGAGGCCGACACCCGGACTCTGGTCCGCGAGTGGCAGAACAGCGACATCACCGTGCCGCTCAAGGTGATCGAGTCGCCCTACCGCGAGATCACCAAGCCTGTCCTCGATTACGTCAGGCGGGTGCGACGCGATTCGCCCCGTGAGGTCGTGACGGTGTTCATCCCGGAGTACGTGGTGGGGCACTGGTGGGAGCAGATCCTGCACAACCAGAGTGCGCTGCGACTGAAGAGTCGCCTGCTGTTCCAGCCGGGCGTGATGGTGACGAGCGTGCCGTGGCAGCTCAGCTCCTCGGAGCGGGCCAAGCGCGAGCGCATCCAGGCGGTGCCCGGCGGCACCAGGCGTGGTTTCGACGCCCCAGAGGACGGCCGTCGATGAGCGAGAGCTGGTACGGCCGCAGCATCGAGGTTCGGCTCGGGAACCCGGGTCACGGCGGTTTCTGTGTCGCCAGGCACGAGGGCCGGGTGGTGTTCGTCCGGCACGGGTTGCCGGGTGAGCTCGTCCGGGCCGAGATCACCGAGGATCGCGGCGGCTCGTTCTGCCGCGCGGACGCGGTCGAGATCGTGGAGGCCTCAGCGGCGCGAGTGACGGCACGATGCCCGATCTCCGGGCCCGGCGGGGCCGGCTGCTGCGACTTCTCGCACGCCACCCCGGACGCCCAGCGCGCGATGAAATCGTCGGTGGTCGCCGAGCAGCTCCGCAGGATCGCAGGCGTCGAGCGGGAGGTCGAGGTCGAGGAGCTGCCCGGCACCGGAGACGGCACCGGGTGGCGAACAAGGCTCCGGCTCGCGGTCGACCCTGCGGGACGGGCCGGTTTCCATGGCTACCGCAGCTCCCAGGTGATCACTGACCTGCTGTGCCCGCAGCCGGTACTGGGCACGTACCAGGGCCTGGCCGAGCGTGACTGGCGACCGGGCGGCGAGATCCAGGTGACGGTCGACGGCGACGGAGCCCGGCACGTGGTGGAGATCGAGCCCGCGAAGGTCTCGAGCACCGGCCGCCGAAGTCCGGGCCGACGCGGTGCCACCGCGAGGCGCGCCGCACAGGCGGGTCCGCGCCGCGAGCATGTGGTGGAGGGCAGCGGCCGCGCCGTGGAGCGGGTCGGTGGGCGTTCGTGGGAGCTGTCGGCGACCGGCTTCTGGCAGGCGCATCGTGGTGCGGCACAGACTTATTCGACGGTGGTCGGGGAGTGGGCGGAGGCCGCTCACGGCTCGATCGCCTGGGATCTGTACGGCGGGGTCGGCGTGTTCGCCGCCGAGCTGGCCGACCAGGTGGGGCCGGACGGCGAGGTGGTGTCGGTCGAGTCGGGCCGCGGCGCGGTCGACGACGGCAGGCGCGCGCTGGCGGATCTCGGGCAGGTGCACCTGCGGGCGGCCCGGGTGGAGAAGGTGGTGGGGGAGTTGCCGGTTCCGGTGGGCACGGTGGTGCTCGACCCGCCGCGGTCCGGGGCGGGCCGTGAGGTCATCGACGCGCTCGCGACCGCGGGCCCGGGCCGGGTGATCCACATCGGCTGCGATCCGTCGGCATTCGGGCGCGATGTCGGGCTGTACCTCGCGCAGGGGTACCGGCTCGAGCAGGTGCGCGCCTTCGACGCCTTCCCGATGACCCATCACGTGGAGTGCCTCGCGCTGCTGGTGCGGTAGCGGTCGCTCCGCGCGGACCCTGGCAAGGCGTCACTTCATCGGCATCATGGGCATCTGCCAGCCCATCTGCTGCATCCAGGACATGAACATGTCCATCATTTCCTGCCACATCATGTGTCTCACCTCCGCTCCCGGTGGTGGTGATCCACTCGCACATGATCGTGTGCACCACCGATTCTACTGGGGCCACGGCGTCCGGAAGTGACTCAAGTCTCGTGGCAAATAAATTGCATGGGTAATGCAACCAATATATAGTTGCAGACTGCAAGCATCAATCACTCTGTTCAGGGGAGCCCATGGCCGTGCAGACCGCCACCGCGGAGGACCTCGTCGAGGAGGTCTTTCTCTTCGGGAGGGCGTTGCGCAATATTCTCGGCGGCGCCGACACGAGCGGACTTCCGCCTGCACTTCTCGGGGTGCTGCACGTGCTGGCCACCGTCGGCCAGTGCAGACAGATGGAGCTCGCCTCCAACCTGTGTGTCAGTCAGTCGTCGCTCAGTCGACAGATCGCGGATCTGGTGGATGCCGGGTTCGTCGAGCGGCACGCCGATCCGGAAGACGGGCGGGTCTCGCTCGTGCGGCTGTCGGAGTCCGGGACAGAGCTGCTGAGGGCGAACAGAGAACGCCGGGCCGAACGCCTACGCACCCTGTTGGGCGAATGGAGCGAGGAAGAGGCCCACGAGGCCGTGACATCGCTCCGTCGACTCAAGCACACCTTCATGACCCCGCCGGTACGGAGAGCCGTGTCCGACGCCGTTTCTCAGAACCAGGGGAGAACACACCTATGACCGAAACCGAAAACAAGCCAAGCCACGCCGCCCCGCCGGGCGATGAGGTGCTGATGACTCACCGCGAGATCCTCGAGGTCCTCGCGGGGCTGCTCGCGGCGCTGTTCACCGCGCTGCTCAGCTCGACGATCGTCTCGACGGCCCTGCCCACGATCATCGGTGATCTCAACGGCAGCCAGACCCAGTTCGCCTGGGTCATCACCACGGCGCTGCTGGCCACCGCGGCGTCGACGCCGATCTGGGGCAAGCTCTCCGATCTCTACAACAAGAAGGTCCTGGTCCAGTCGGCGATCGTGATCTTCGTGGTCGGCTCGATCATCGCCGGCTTCGCTCCGAACGTGCCGGTCCTGTTGGGTGCCCGCGTGATCCAGGGCATCGGCATGGGCGGTCTGACCGCGCTCGTCGTCGCCATCATCGGCAGCATCATCCCGCCGCGCGATCGCGGCCGGTACTCCGGATACATGGGTGGGGTCATGGCGGTGTCGATGGCAGGCGGCCCAGTCCTCGGCGGCGTGATCGCCGACGGGCTCGGCTGGCGCTGGTGCTTCTTCGTCTGCGTCCCGCTCGCCGTGATCGCGCTCGTCCTGCTGCAGAAGACGCTGCACATCGAGACCGACCGCAAGGAGGGCGTCACCATCGACTGGCTCGGCGCGACCCTGCTGACGGCGGGCGTCTCGGTGCTGCTGATCTGGGTGTCCTTCGCGGGCAAGGCCACCTACTACGACTGGATCTCCGCCGAGTCGGCGGCGCTGGTGGGCGTCGGTGTCCTGCTGCTGATCGCCACCGTTTTCGTCGAGAGCAAGGCAACCTCGCCGATCATCCCGCTCAAGATCGTCACCGAGCGGACCACCGCACTCGCCATCATCTCCTCGGTCGCGGTCGGTGTCGGACTCTTCGGTGCCACCACGTTCCTCGGCCAGTACTTCCAGACCGCGCGCGGGCACACCCCGACCGAGGCCGGCCTGCTGACCATCCCGATGGTGTTCGGCATGCTGGTGGGCACCGTCGGCTCGGGCCAGCTGATCACCAAGTTCGGCAAGTGGAAGGGCTTCGTCGTCGCGGGCTCCATCCTGCAGCTCATCGGCTTCCTGCTGCTGAGCACGATCGACCACGAGACGCACATGTGGCTGATCGGGCTGATGATCGCCCTGCTCGGCCTCGGTACCGGCATGCTGATGCAGAACGTCGTCCTGGCGGTGCAGAACACGGTGAGCGTCCACAACATCGGTGCCGCCAGCAGTGTGGTCGCCTTCTTCCGGACCTTCGGCGGCGCGATCGGTGTCTCGGTGCTCGGCTCGGTGCTGGCCACCCGGGTCACCGACCTCACCGCGGAGGGATTCGCGAAGCTCGGCATCGACTCGCACACGCCCGGTGGCGGTGGCAACCTGAACCTGAAGGCGCTGCCCGCTCCCGTGCAGGACGTGATCCGGATGGCCTACGGCGACGCGACCGGTCGGATCTTCCTCATCGCGGCGGCCGTTGCGGTGGTCACCGTCATCGCGGTGATCTTCCTGCCGAACAAGCCGCTCCGCACCACGATCGACCTCAAGCCGTCCGTCGCGGACGTGGAGTACGAGAAGGTCTAGTCGGCCCGTCCGGGACACGACACAGTCCGGGACACGACACAACAGTGCGGCCCACCCGATCGGGTGGGCCGCACTGTTGCGTCGTGGCTCAGATGGCGGCCGGCTCAGGCCGCCCGGAACACGTCGGCATTGATGTATGCCGCCACCAGATCGTGGTACTCGCGTCGCGGGCGGTTGTCCGCGGGCAGGACGCCGGCCAGCGGAGCCTGCGAGCGGAACTGGTCGAGGTTGAAGGCCTGCCCGCCGTTGGTCCGGCGGCCGATGACGACCACGCCCATGAGCGCGATCAATACCGAGGAAAGAACGAGGTAGGGGATCACGTCACCAGTGTCGCCGACCGACCCGCACCTTCCCAAACTCTGGGAACGAGATCTTCGGCACAGGTGATGCAGGTCACGGGCACTTTCGGGGGTTCAGATCAGGGTCCAGCGCACCCGCACCGTCGCCGACAGCTCGGTCTCGCCGCGTTCGATCGGCATGGCATCGGCGGACGCCTTCATCGCCCGCACCATCGGCCTCGGCATCGGCGGAGAATCGACGTCCTCGGAGACCTCGACGACCGTGCCGAGCTCGCGCCCCGACAGGCCCGCGTACTGTTTCGCCTTCGCGAGGGCGTCGGCGAAGGCCGCGTCCCTGGCCTGACCCAGCAGCCCGGCCTGGTCGGCGATCCCCAGCTCGAGACCGCCGAGCCGGACGTCGTCCCCGCCCGCGCCGACGCAGTCGGCGATGACCCGACCGGGGTCCGACAGATCGCGCAGCGTCACCGACAGCGCGGTACTGGCGATGTAGCCGACCACCTGCTGGCCCTGGTTCTCCTGCCACACGGTGTCCGCGTGCACGGACAGTCCCGTGGTGGAGACGTCGGTGGGGGACACCCCGGCCGCGCGGAGCGCCTCGGACACCGCCCGAGCCGCGTGCCCAGCCTGGTCGAACGCACTGGTCACCTCGGGCCTGCGCGCCTCCACGGACACCGTGATCCGCATGATATCGGGGGAGGCGGCCGCCGAGCCGTGGCCGAGGACGGTGACGGACGATGTCATCTGCGCGGTCACGACTTCCGGTTGTACAGGCGCATCGTGATGGGCCCGAAGATCAGGATGAAACCGGCACACCAGCCGAGCACGATGGCCAGATCGCCGAGCTCGACGGTGCCCGCCATCAATCCGCGGATCGCGGTCACCAACTTGCTGATCGGATTGACGTTCACGAAGGCCTGCAGCCAGCTCGGCATGGTGGACGGGTCGACGAAGATGTTGCTCGCGAACGTGAGCGGGAACAGGATGAACATCGACACGCCCATCACCGCCTGCTCGGTGCGCATCAGCATCGCGAACATCGTCCAGACCCACGACATGCTGAACGAGAACAGCAGCAGCAGCGCGATGGAGGCCACCACGCCGACGAACCCGCCCTGCGGCCGGAACCCGATGATCAGTCCGAGGACCATCACGATCACCGAGGCGATCGTGTAGCGGACCACATCGCCGAAGAGGGCACCGACCAGCGGCGCAGGCCGCCAGATCGGCAGGGACCGGAAGCGGTCGAAGACGCCCTTCTCGATGTCCTTGTTCAGTGTCAATCCGGTGTACATGGTGATCATGACGACCGTCTGGACCAGGATGCCCGGGATCAGGAACTGCACGTAGGCCTCGGTGGACCCGGCGAGTGCACCGCCGAACAGGTACGTGAACATCAGCGTGAACATGATCGGGAACATCGTCACGTCGAACAACTGCTCGGGCACGTGCTTGATCTTCAGCAGGGCCCGCCACCCGAAGGACAGCGACGTCGACAGCGCGTTCGGCCGTGCCGGCCGCGGCCCCGAGAGCTGCAGCACGTCGCTCACCGCCGGCGCAACCGACGGGGATTGCACGGAGGTCGATGTCATGATGTCGTCTCCTTCACGAATTCCTGGTCGTCTTCTGATTCGGCCGGCCGGCCGGTGAGCGCGAGGAACACCTCGTCGAGGCTGGGCTGTCCGAGCGCGAAGGTGGTCACCGAGATGCCCGCGTCGTCGAGTGCGGGCAGCGCGCGGGCGACCCGCTGCGGGTCCTCGATCCGCGCGGTCAGCGCCGCCGGATCGGATTCCCGCGTGATCTCGACGCCGAGGACGTCGCCGAGCAGGACGGCCGCGGCGTCCCGTTTCGTCTGATCCGCGACGCGCACGTGCAGGGCGCCGGACCCGACCGAGGCCTTGAGTTCGCCGGTGGTGCCCTCCGCGATCACCTTGCCGTGGTCGATCACCGCGACCCGGTCCGCGAGCTGATCGGCCTCGTCGAGGTACTGGGTGGTGAGCAGCACGGTGGTACCGCCCGCGACCAGGGCCCGGACGATCTCCCAGACCTGGTTGCGACTGCGCGGATCGAGTCCGGTGGTCGGTTCGTCGAGGAAGATCAGCTCCGGTGTGACGATGATGCTGGCCGCGATGTCCAGGCGCCTGCGCATCCCGCCGGAGAACGTCTTCACCTGGCGCGGTCCAGCCTCGACGAGGTCGAAGGCCGTCAGCAACTGTTCGGACCTGGCCTTGGCGGCGGACCTCGAGAAGCCGAACAACCGGGCCAGCAGCACCAGGTTCTCGGTTCCGGACAGGTCCTCGTCAAGCGAGGCGAACTGGCCGGTCAGTGCGACCTTGCTGCGGACGGTGTCCGCTTCCTTGGCGACGTCGTGGCCGAGCACCCTGGCGCTGCCGCCGTCGATCTCGAGCAGAGTCGCGAGCATCCGGATCGTGGTGGTCTTGCCGGCTCCATTGGGGCCGAGGACGCCGTACACGCCGCCGGAGGGGACCGCGAGATCGACACCGTCCACCGCGACGTTGGATCCGAAACGCTTGACCAGTCCGTTGGTTTCGATCGCGAGTCCTGCGTTCAAGGTCATCTGAGTACCTTCTCCGATCCTGCGGTCGACGGCAACGTGGTTTCGAGCGTAGGTGCCGGGTCGGACAATTCGGGCGGGATCGACTCGGGACGGGCGGCTCAGCCCAGGCGGCCGCGTGGCGTCAGTGACCGGATCACGGCGTCCATCTGGGCATATGCACCCGCCGCCAACTCCTCGAGAAGCGCCACCTTGAGGCCGGGCGCCTCGGCGCTGAGGTGGGCGAACCGGTCCGGCGGCAACACCGCCAGCCGAACATCGGTGTCGGCGTGCACGTCGCCGAGGAACCGTTCCCCGATCAGCAACGGCATCTCGCCGAACGTCATCCCCGGCGCGAGCGTGGTGATCCGGTGGGGGACCCCATCGGCGCCCTGCAGGGTGTTGCTCACCCGTCCGGCGAGGATCAGGAAGAGGCCCGCGGCCGGATCGCCACGGTGCACGATCACCTCACCCTGGGCAACGGTCCGGATCTCCAGCTCACCCGCGAATCTGTCGAACTGCTCGGCGCTGAGCGCCGACAACAGGGGGTGCTCGGCGACCGTGATCGACTCCGGCAGCCTGGCACCCGCGCAGTGCCGATCCAGGAGGGTGTCCTCGCACCACTCGAGGGCCGCGTCGAGATCGACGAAGACCCGGGCACCCGCGGTGGGAACCAGCCCTGAGGTGGTGTGCCCGAGCCGGCCGGCGGGGTCGACCAGCGCGAGCTGGCACCCCCGGACGCCCAGGTCGTCGTACAGGTCCGACAGCATCCGGCCCGCGACCCCGCTGACGTCGTCCACCCGCCGGACGTCCACGGCGACCGCCTCGAGTTCGTCGCTCTGCGCGGTGATCTCGCGAACCGCGGTCTCCGTGCCGGCGAACAGCAGGTCGCCGTGCAACTCGTAGATCCGTGCGCGCTGCCCGAACTTCTCGAGCGAGTCGCGTTCGGCGGGCCCGCGTCGTTGCCTCGACGGTGCCTCCGCGACCGAGTAGCTGGACCTGACCGCGGACCGAGCCGCGCGCGTCACGTGCAGGAAGTGCAACTCGAGCTCCTTCGAGAGCTCCCGGCAGGCCTGGACCCCGCGGACGCTGTTGCCGTGGGCGTCGAGGCGTGGCGAGTACACCGCGATCCCGATCTGACCGGGCAGCACCGCGAGCACCCCGCCGCCGACGCCGCTCTTGGCGGGCAGACCCACCTGCGTCACCCAGTCGCCCGCGGCGTCGTACATCCCGCAGGTGGTCATCACGCTGAGCACCCGTTCGACGTGATCAGGGGACAGGGCCCGCTCGTGGGTGACCGGGTTGACCCCATTGTTGGCCAGCGTCGCGGCCACCAGTGCGAGGTCGCGGCAGGTGACGTCGATCGAGCACTGTCTGAAGTACAGGTCGACGGACAAGTCGGGGTCGGCCGTGATGATGCCGAACGAGCGCAGCATGTGGCCGATCGCGCGGTTGCGGTGACCGGTTCGTGCCTCCGACCGGTAGACGGCCTCGTTGAGCGCGAGTTCGCGGCCGGCGTAGCGGGAGTAGCACTGGCGCAGCCGCTCGAATCGATGCTCGGGATCGTCCCCGTCGATCAGCGAGGCGGCCGCGATCGCGCCCGCGTTGATCATCGGGTTGCGGGGCCGCTCGGTGACGGGGTCGAGGCTGATCTCGTTGAACGGCTCACCGGACGGTTCGACATCGATCTTCTCGGCGACGGCGCTCAGGCCGCGATCGGCCAGCGCCAGACCGTAGGTCAGGGGTTTCGAGATGGATTGAATGGTGAACTCGGTGTGCGCGTCGCCCGACTCGTAGACGTATCCGTCGGAGGTGGCGATACACAGGGAGAACGAGTCGGGCGCGACGGCGGCGAGTTCCGGGATGTAGTCGGCGAGATCTCCGGTGCGGTTCTCCCGGCACCGTGCGAACACTTCCCCGATGAGGCCGTCCACGACGTTGCGCATGGGGCTCAGCTTAGGTCCACCGCGGTGACCTCGGTCACCGAAGTTCGGCATAATGGGCAGGCAACGCCGCCGCGCCGCGCGGGTGGACGGGACGTCGGGTAGTTGTCGGATGCGGACTCCGTAGACTGGGTCGGTCGGCACGGTGTCGACGCCGTGTTCACGCAGTTTTTGCTGCGTCTCTGGAGGGAGCGATCTCGTTGGGTGTCCTTTCTCGAATCCAGGCGCCCACCGATCTGCGCGCGCTGAGCCCCGCCGAGATGCGGGAGCTCGCCACGGAGATCCGTGAATTCCTCGTGCACAAGGTCTCCGCCACCGGCGGCCACCTCGGGCCGAACCTGGGCGTTGTCGAGCTCACTTTGGCGCTGCACCGCGTCTTCGACTCGCCGTCCGACCCGATCATCTTCGACACCGGCCATCAGGCCTACGTGCACAAGATGGTCACCGGCCGGATGGACCAGTTCGACTCACTGCGTAAGCAGGGTGGGCTGTCCGGCTACCCGTGCCGCGCCGAGAGCGAACACGACTGGGTCGAGTCCTCCCATGCCTCCGCCGCGTTGTCCTACGCGGACGGTCTGGCGAAGGCTTTCGAGCTGACCGGGCAGGACCGGCACGTGGTCGCCGTGGTCGGCGACGGCGCGCTGACCGGCGGAATGTGTTGGGAGGCACTCAACAACATCGCGGCGGGCCGCAATCGCTCGGTCGTCATCGTCGTCAACGACAACGGCCGCTCCTATGCCCCGACCATCGGTGGGCTCGCCGATCACCTCGCGGCGCTGCGGCTGCAGCCCGGCTACGAGAAGGTCCTCGACAACAGCCGACGCATGGTCAAGAAGATGCCGTGGGTGGGGCGCGCCGCGTACCAACTCCTGCACGGCATGAAGGCCGGGATCAAGGACATGGTGAGCCCGCAGGTCATGTTCACCGACCTCGGCATCAAGTACCTGGGTCCGGTCGACGGCCACGACGAGGCCGCCCTCGAGTCGGCGATGCGACGGGCGAAGTCCTTCGGTGGACCGGTGATCGTGCACGCCGTGACGCGCAAGGGCATGGGTTACGCCCACGCGGAGAACCACGTCGCCGATCAGATGCATTCGACCGGTGTCATCGATCCGCTCACCGGGCGGTCGAGTTCCGAGCCCGCCGCGGACTGGACCTCGGTGTTCTCCGAGGAGCTCGTCGCCCAGGCCGAGCGCCGCCAGGACATCGTCGCGATCACCGCGGCCATGCCGGGGCCGACCGGCCTCGCGGCCTTCGGCGAGCGGTTCCCCGACCGGATGTTCGACGTCGGTATCGCCGAACAGCACGCGCTCACCTCCGCTGCGGGCCTCGCCCTCGGCGGGCTGCACCCGGTGGTCGCGGTGTACTCGACCTTCCTCAACCGCGCGTTCGACCAGTTGCTGATGGATGTGGCGCTGCTCGACCAGCCCGTGACGATCGTGCTCGACCGGGCGGGGATCACCGGTCCGGACGGCGCCAGTCACAACGGCATGTGGGACTTCTCGCTGCTCGGGATCGTGCCGGGCATCCGCGTCGCCGCGCCGAGGGATGCGGCCTCGTTGCGAGAGGAGCTCGCGGAGGCGCTCGCGGTCAACGACGGCCCGACAGCCCTGCGATTCCCGAAGGGTGCTGTTGCCGAGGACATCCCGGCGATCGAGCGGATCGGCGGCACGGTGGACGTGCTGCGCATGCCGGAGGCGGGCACAGGAGATGTACTGATCGTCGCCGTCGGCCCCTTCGCCGAGGTGGCGCTTGAGACGGCCGTCCGGCTCGAGCAGCAGGGCATCAGTGCCGCGGTCGTCGACCCGCGCTGGGTGCTGCCGGTACCCGAGGCGCTGGTCTCTCTCGCCGAGGGCTTCCGCATGGTCGTCACGGTCGAGGACAGCGGAGTGCACGGCGGCATCGGTTCCAGTGTCTCGGCGGCCCTGCGCGCCGCAGGGGTGGACACACCCTCGAGGGATGTCGGTGTGCCGCAACGATTCCTGGACCACGCCTCGCGGGATCAGATCCTCAAGGAACTCGGTCTCACCGCACAGGATCTGGCCCGCCAGATTACCGGCTGGGTCGTCGGTGTACGTCCGGGCGCGCCCGAAAAGTCTGAATTGGAAGTGCGTAACCCGCGAATCAGTTAGATTGGTGCAAATCGCTAACCAATTGGGGGAACTTTCGCATGGGTACCGCTCTGTCTCGTCCGCGTTCTGACGGCGAGAGGGTCCGGATGAGCACACTGGGAGTCGTTTTGGCGAGAGGGGAGCGGGCCGGTACGTCGGGTTCGATCGCCACGACGGATCCTGCTCTGCTGAGCGCGGTCGAGGCGGCGAGCCTGTTGCAGTCCCGCGAGCTGCATCCCCGAGAGTTGTTGGACGCGTACCTGTCTCGCAGCGCGGACCTGGACGGCGAGGTGTCGGCCTGGGTTCGGATCTACCCGGAGCTGGCGTATGAGCAGGCGGACCGGGCTGCCCAGCGTCTCTCCGTCGCCGAGGTCGCGCGCAACGGCGCGGCGCCCCTGGTGTGCGGCCTGCCCATCGCGCTGAAGGATCTGTTCGCGGTGGAGGGTCTGCCGCTGACGGCGTCGAGCCGGGTGCTCGAGGGCAACATCGCCGCGGGCACCGCCACCGTGGTTCAGCGCCTGAGCGAGGCGGGCATGGTCCTGATGGGGCACGCGCACACCCACGAGTTCGCGATCGGATCGTGTACCCCGCAGGTCGGAAACCCATGGGACACAACGGCGTCCGTCGGCGGTTCCTCGGGCGGCAGTGCTGCCGTGGTGGCCGCGCGGTTCGCGCCGCTCGCCACCGGCACGGATACCGGGGGGTCCATTCGCCTGCCCGCGTCAGTGTGCGGGGTGAGCGCCATCAAGCCCACCTATGGTCTGTGCAGCAGCTACGGCGTGATCCCCGGGATCTGGAGCCGCGATCACGTCGGTTCGATCGGCCACAGCATCGCCGATGCGGCACTGCTGCTCGGCTTCATGGCGGGATTCGACCCGCAGGACCCGGTGACCGCGACCGCGCCCACCCTGCCCGAGGGCGGATACTCTCTGGTCGCGCGCGGCGGGCGGAATCCTCTGGCGGGTAAGCGGTTCGGTCTTCCCAACGGAGTCGGCGAGGCATTGCCGGGCGCACTCGCCGCGGTCTTCGAGGGATTCATCGGACTCGTGCGCGAGCTCGGTGGGGAGATCGTGGGTGTCGAGATGCCCCCGCTGCCGGAGGGAATGCTCCCGGGGGACTACATCGAGGCCGGCGCCTACCACCGCCAGTTCTCCGACCGGACAGCCGATTACGAGCCGATGTCGGCGGCGATGATGGGCGGCGCCATCGCGATGTTGGCCGCACCGGTCTCCGAGTACTGGGACTTCCAGCGCTCACGGGCCGAGTATCAGCGTGCGTACAACCGGATGCTCGCGGAGAACCGGCTCGACTGTGTGCTGCTTCCCGGCACCAAGCTGGACGGTGTGAAGCGTCCGGAGAACGTGGTCGGCGATGTCGAGTGGGCGAATTACAGTGGCGCGCCTGCACTCTGCATTCCGGCGGGCCGATCGGCTGAGACGGGCATCCCGTTCGGCGTTCAGCTCGGCGGGCGGCCGTGGGACGAGGCCGGGCTGATCGCGATGGCCCTCGAACTCCAGGAGGCGCAACCGATCTGGCGGGAGATGGCGACGCTGTCCGGTGCCCCCCGTCAGATCCCGGCGGTCTCGGTCGGCACACCGGGGGAGGGTCCCGACCCGACCAACACCGACGCCGCCCCGGCCGCGTTCCGGATCGTCGCCACGACGGCCACCGACCGGATCTGACGTTCGGCGCCGGTGGTTAGCCGGCCGCCTCCAGGGTGCGTCCCCGGGTCTCCTTGACGAAACGCAGCACGACGAAGAACGAGATCGCGGACATCGCGGCGTACCCGCCGTAGGTGAGCGAGAGGTTCCAGTCCGCGAGCGTCGGGAAGGTCGAGGAGACCAGGAAGTTGGCGACCCAGTTGGCGGCCGTGGCGACGCCGACCGCGGCGGCGCGGACCCGGTTCGGGAAGAGTTCGCTGATCAGGACCCAGACCACGGGGCCCCAGGAGAAGGCGAAGAAGAACACGAACGCGTTGGCAGCCAGGAGCGCGATCATGCCGTTGGTGTCGCTGAGGGTCGCCACCGAGTCGCCGTCCGCGTCGGTGGTGATGGTGGCGGTGTGGAAACACACCGCCGTGATGGCCAGTGAGATGGCCATCCCCACTGAGCCGATCAGCAGCAGCGGTTTGCGACCGATCCGGTCGATGACCGCGATCGCGACGAAGGTGCCGAGAATGTTGACGCCTGCGCTGACGACGCTGATGAACAGTGACCTGTCCTCGCCGTATCCGACCGCCTGCCACAGGGTGCTGGAGTAGTAGAAGATCACGTTGATCCCGACGAACTGCTGGAGCGCGGCGAGGGCGATGCCGACCCAGACCAGGGGCGCCACCCCGAGCCGCTTCGAGAACAGTTCGCGGACAGTGGTCTTGGTCCGGTGCTCGCTCAGCGAATCGCGGATCTCGTTCATCCGGACGGTGACCGCATCGTGGTCGCCGCCCTCCAGCCTGGAGATGATCTCGCGGGCATCCTCGTCACGCGATCGGGCGACCAGGAACCGCGGGGACTCGGGGATGGTGAAGGTCATGATCAGGTAGAGCACGGCAGGAACCGCCTCGAGCGCGAGCATCCACTGCCAGGCCTCGACTCCCGCCAGCTTGCCCCTCGCCCCGCCCGCAGACTCGGACAACGCGTAGTTGATGAGCTGGGAGATGGCGATGCCGAGGACGATGGCGAGCTGGTACATGGAACCGAGGCGGCCCCGGATGGCGGCGGGGGAGATCTCGGCGATGTAGGCGGGCGCGATCACGGACGCGAAGCCGACCGCCACGCCGCCGAGCACGCGCCAGGCGGTGAGGTCGTAGACGCTGAACGGGAAGGCCGACCCGAGGGCGCCGACGATGAAAAGCACCGCGGCCACCTGCATCACCCGGATGCGGCCGAGGCGGTCGGCGAACTCGCCTGCGATCCATGCGCCGAGTGCGGCCCCGAGCAGTGTGAGGGAGACGGTGAGTCCCGTTCCGGCGGCGCCGATGTCGTACTTGTCACGGATGGCGCCCACCGCGCCGTTGATGACCGCGGTGTCGTAGCCGAAGAGGAAGCCGCCGAGTGCGGCTGCTCCCGCGAACATCACGGCGTGGGCGACGTCCGCCTTCGCCGCGCCCGACCCGGTGCCGCCGAAGGCGGTGTCGCTCTGTGCCATCTCTGACCCCTAGCGCGTCCCGCGGTCGACGCCCCATTGCGTCGTGCAACACCCGAGACAGTGTGGACGCTACGCCGATGCGGGTGCGATGTTGGCGATAAACGCCGGGAGTTGGTGGGGTCAGCAGGCGAGCAGTAGCTGACTTCGGTTGTGGGCGGGGATGGGATTTCGTTGGTGGTCGATCCAGGTCGGCGGGGTGAACCTGGGGGTCCCCCCTGGACGAAGTCCTCGGGGGAGGATGTCCGTCGTCTTTGCTGATGTGGACGGTCCAGTCGCCGCGGTGGATGGTGGTGTGGTGGAAGCGGCAGAGCAGCACCAGGTTTGACAGGTTGGTGGGTCCACCGTTGGACCAGTGGATTATGTGGTGGCCTTCGGTCCAGGCGGCG
>Ga0105243_10001003_pt1 | contig 26105 bp, 19 predicted proteins | sample KBSM34metaG_FD_81525 | JGI IMG/M metagenome (GOLD analysis project Ga0105243, IMG submission 81525) | Miscanthus rhizosphere microbial communities from Kellogg Biological Station, Michigan, USA - KBS M3-4 metaG | ecosystem: Host-associated > Plants > Roots > Rhizosphere > Soil | place... | reverse complement strand
GTCGGCGTCGATGGTGCCCGCCGGACCTCCGGCGGCGCCGAACGCCCCGAAGACGACGCTGCTCGACCCGGTGGGCTCCCAGGCTCAGATCCAGGTCGACTGGAACGCTCCGGACAAGAACGGCGACAACATCTCGGGTTACGAGCTCCGGGTGCTGCGCGGTGGATCCGTCGTCAAGACCGTCCCCGTGTCGGGCAGCCAGACCAGCCAGGCCGTGGTGGTCGACACGTCGACGACCGACTACACGTTCGACGTGCGCGCGCAGAACAAGGCCGGCTGGGGCGAGCGCAGTCCGCAGTCCGCACCGCGTCGCGGCGTCACCGCTCCGGCGGCGCCGACGGGTGTCGCGGCGACGGAGGGCGACAACTCCGTCGGCGTGACGTGGACGGCCGGGTCGGGCAACGGTGCGGCCGCGAACGAGATCCAGTACCAGTACTCGGTCAGCGGCAGCAACTGGAGCGGCGCGTGGGCGTCGGGCGGCACCAACGGCGCCGGCACGATCAGCGGCGCTCAAGTGGCCAACAATGGCACCTACACGATCCGCGTGCGAGCCGTCTCGACCGTCGGCGGCAGCACGTACGCCAGCGGTGCGTCCAACGATTCGAACGCCGTGTCGCCGTACGGTCAGATCGGCAACCCGTCGGCGAAGGCCTCCGCATCCGACAGGAACATCACCTACACGTGGTCGTCCCCGTCGCGCAACGGCCGTGACATCTCCACCGAGGTGTACATCGACAACGCTCTCGTCAGCCGCGACGCGAGCGGTTCGATCACGCTCGGCTACGGCTACAGCGAGACGCACGGCATCGAGGTGCGCACGAGCGCCGCCGGTCAGACGACGACGGCGTCCGACTCCGCCCGCACGGTCGATGCGCCGCCGCCCCCGCAGCCTCGCGTCTGGGTCACGCGCGGCAACTTCGAGGCCGCGGGCTGTGTCAACGGTTGCTACCACTTCATCGTCAACACGCAGAACTTCGATGCCGGCAACTACCGCGTCGAGTGTTGGAACGACTCCGGCGGCGCGCACAAGTTCGGCACCACCTACGCGTTCGACCTTCCCCGTGACGGTTCGGTCGAGCTGTACTGCTACAGCGGGGCCGACGGCTACAACGTCTGGGTCGACATCCTCGGCTGGGGTGGCTCGGTCGACACGGAGAAGCAGTGGTGGCCACGAAATTGACGCACTGGAACACCCCCCCCCGACAGCAAGGAACGAACGAATGAGCATGACCCCCGAACAGGCGGCGTGGTTCCGCGACACCTTCACGCGCCTCGTCGACAACGTCGATCAGGCGCTGCTCGGAAAGCGCGAGGTCGTCGGCCTCGTGCTTTCCGCGATGCTCGCCGAAGGTCACGTGCTGCTCGAGGATGCCCCGGGCACCGGCAAGACGAGCCTCGCGAAGGCGATCGCGGCCTCCGTGCAGGGCACGAGCACCCGCATCCAGTTCACGCCCGACCTGCTGCCGTCGGACGTGACGGGTGTCACGATCTACGACCAGCAGAACCACCGCTTCGAGTTCCATCGTGGACCGGTCTTCTCGTCGATCGTGCTCGCCGACGAGATCAACCGCGCCTCCCCGAAGACGCAGTCCGCGCTGCTCGAGGTCATGGAGGAGTCCCGCGTGACGGTCGACGGCGTGGCTCACGAGGTGGGCCGCCCGTTCCTCGTGATCGCGACGCAGAACCCGATCGAGCAGTCGGGCACGTACAAGCTGCCCGAAGCGCAGCTCGACCGCTTCATGCTGAAGACCTCGATCGGCTACCCGACCCTCGCCGTCACCGAACGCATCCTCGCCGGAGTCGTCGACCGCAACCCCTCGGCATCCCTCAGCGCCATCATCACGACGAGCGCCGTCGCCGACATGGCCGACCTCGCCGCCACGGTGCACGTCGACCCCGTCGTGGCGCGCTATGCGGCGCAGCTCGTCGAGCACACCCGCGCGTCGGACGCGACCCGTTTGGGTGTCTCGGTGCGCGGGGCGATCTCGATGATGCGCGTCGCCAAGGTCTACGCCGCCGCGCAGGGTCGTCACTTCGTCGTGCCCGACGACGTGAAGACCCTCGCCGTGCCGGTGTGGGCGCACCGCCTCGTGCTCGATCCCGAGGCTGAGTTCTCCGGCACCACCGCCGAGAGCATCGTCCAGCGGGCGGTCTCCGCCGTGGAGGCCCCCCTGGCGCGGGCCGCCAGCTGATGTCGCCGGCACCGGACACCCTCACCCCGTCGCGTCGCGCGCGTCGGCGGGGCGGCGTCTCCGGCGTGCCTGCGGAGCCCACCGGGGCCACCATCGAGGCCACGGCCGAGACGACGACGGATGCCGCGGACGTCGACGACGCGTCGCTCGTCGCACCGCGCGCAGCGACCGCGGCGGAGCTGCGCCGCGAGCGTATCGACGTCGTGCGACGCCGGGTCGCGCGGGTGCTCCGCGCCATCCGCGATGTGGTCCAGCCGTTGGGCTGGGTGCTGATCGCGACCGCCGTGGTCGTCTGGTGGCTGGCGTTCGCGTACGGCTGGCGGGAGTTCCTCGTGGTCGCGGCCGTCGTCACGGTGACGCTGATCGTCAGTCTCGGGTTCCTCTTCGGCCGGACCACGTACGAGATCGGCCTCGACCTCACTCGCACCCGTGTCGTCGTGGGGGAGCGCGCCGTCGGTGGCCTCATGCTCGCCAACCGCACCCCCCGGACGCTTCTGCCGTCCGAGGTGATCCTCCCCGTCGGCGCCGGACGCGGCGTGTTCCAGGTGCCCCGGCTCGCGCCCGACGAGGAGCACGAGGAGGTCTTCGCGATCCCGACGACGAGACGTGGTGTGCTCTCCGTCGGGCCGGTCAGCGTCCGCCGTGGCGACCCGCTGGGGCTCTTCGAGCGCGCGAGCGATCGGCGCCAGGCGGTGGATCTGTACGTGCACCCGCAGACGACGCCGCTGGACGGCTTGTCGCTCGGCCACCTCCGCGACCTGGAGGGGCTGCCGGTGCAGCATCTCGCGCGCGACGACGTGTCTTTCCACGCGCTCCGCGAATACCAGCCCGGAGACGACCTCCGCCACGTGCACTGGAAGTCGACCGCCCGCATCGGCGAGGTGATGGTGCGTCAGTACGAGGAGACGCGCCGCTCGCACTTCGTGGTGGGGGTCTCGACCCTCCCCGACGAATACCGAGAGGCGGAGGAGTTCGAACTCGCGATCTCCGTCGCCGGCTCCGTGGGCCTGCGCGCCCTCCGCGATTCACGCATCCTCGACGCGCGCACGCAGCAGGGACCGCTCCGCTCGGTCACCGCCCGTCGCTTCCTCGACGAGCTCTCGCTGCTCGGCCACTCCCGCGCGCGCCTGGGCGGCATCGTCGCGCTCGCCGGCGGCATCGCGGCGCACGCTCCGGATGCCGCGGTCGTGGTGCTCGTCACAGGGTCGCGCACGGAGGCGGCCGAGCTCCGCCTCGCGTGCTCCCGGTTGCCGCAGGGCGTCCGTGCCCTCGCCGTCGTCGCCGACACCCGGGTGGACGCGCCCGCGCTCCAGCGCATCGGCGACGCGGATGTGGTGACCGTCGGCGCGCTCGACCAGCTCCCGCGCGCTGTTCGGAAGGTGCTGTCGTGAGCGCTCGCATTCGGATGCCGAGCCGCCGGCCGCGCTCCGCGCCGCGGCCGGCAGCGGACCGCGAGCCGCGCATCGTCGCCGTGGATCTGGCGGCCGCCGCCCTCCTGATCGTCGTGTCGATCATCGGCTTCGCGCCGACCTTCGAATCGCCGCAGTATCTCGTCGCGGGGGTGGGCGGACTCGCCCTCGGATCGGCGCTCGCGTGGGCGGGGGCCCGGTGGCGACTCGGTGTGCTGAGTCTCGCCGGCGCCACGATCGGGGCCTACGTCGTCTTCGGCGGCGCGCTCGCCCTGCCGCACACTGCGCTGCTCGGCGTCATCCCGACGCTCGACACCCTGCAGCAGCTCGCCGTCGGGACCGTCACATCGTGGAAGCAGCTGCTGACCACCGTGCCGCCGGTCGCAGCATCCGACGGCCACCTCGTCGTCCCCTTCATCCTCACCCTCGTCGGCGGCGTGCTCACCGGCTCGCTCGCCGTCCGGGCACGACACGCGGCGTGGGCACTGCTTCCCGCGCTCGCGGTGCTCGTCGCGACGATCCTGCTCGGCGTCGCGCAGCCCGCCGCCCCGCTCGTCCAGGGCATCGTCTTCGCTGTCGTCGCCACGGTGTGGCTCGCGCTGCGCCGGGCATGGGACAACGATCGCGCCGCCGTGCGCGTCGAATCCGCGGGAGTGTCGGATGCCGGAGCCGTGCGCAGCTCGCGCAGCCGCCGCCTCGTCGCCGCCGGCGTCGTCCTGGCCGTCGCCTCCGCCGCGGGAATCGCCACAGCCGCCGTCGCCACCCCGCCGCGGTACATTCTGCGCGACTTCATCGTGCCGCCATTCGACATCACCGACTACCCGAGCCCGCTGCAGTCGTTCCGCGGATTCGTGCGCGACGACGCCGACACGACTCTCTTCACCGTCAGCGGGCTGCCGAAGGACGGCCGGGTGCGCTTGGCGACCATGGACGCGTACGACGGCATCGTCTACAACGTCGCGGACGACGGCGCCGGATCCTCCAGTGCGTTCACGCCGATCCGCTCCAACATGTCGCCCACGGCGACCGGCACGGCATCCACCGTGCGCGTCGAGATCGGTGACCTCACCGGAGTGTGGGTGCCCGACGTCGGGGCGGTCCGCGACTTCACCTTCGACGGCCCGCGTGCGACCGATCTCGCCCGCACGACGCACTTCAACGACGCCACCGGCACGGCCGTCGCGCCGGCCGGGCTGGCGGCGGGCGACGCGTACACGATGCAGACGGTCATCCCCGACATCCCGAGCGACGCGGCCCTGGCCGATGTGCCGTTCGCGGCGCTGAAGATGCCGAAGCAGACCGGCATCCCGGAGAAGATCGCCGACATCGCCTCCAAGGCCACCGCGAGCGCCAGCACTCCCATCGAACGCGCCCGCGCCCTGGAGAGCTACCTGCACACGCAGGGCTTCTTCAGCCATGGGCTCGGCGACGATGTCATCTCCCTGTCCGGCCACGGCGCGAACCGCATCACCTCGCTGTTCGGCGGCGACCAGATGGTGGGTGACGACGAGCAGTACGCTGTCGCGATGGCGCTCATGGCGACGCAGCTGGGTATGCCCGCGCGCGTCGTGATGGGCTGGCACGCCGACGAGAAGCATCCGCAGGACGGGCCGACGCTCACGGCCACCGGCGGCAACCTGCACGCGTGGGTGGAGATCGCCTTCCAGGGCTACGGCTGGGTGCCGTTCGATCCCACCCCCGACGAGGACAACAAGCCGAACGACCAGTCGACCAAACCCAAGGCGAACCCGAAGCCGCAGGTGCTCCAGCCGCCGCCGCCCGCGCAGCAGCCCGCCGACCTCCCGCCGGCCATCGCCGAGAACCGCGATCAGGACGAGGAGCAGAACACCGATCTCAGTTGGCTCGGTCCCGTGCTGTTCTACGGCGGCCTCACCCTCGGCATCCTGCTGCTGCTGGCGGCGCCGTTCATCGTGATGGGCGTCATCAAGGGCGTGCGTCGTTCGCGCCGCCGCAATGCGGCGCGCACCGCGGACCGCATCTCGGGCGGTTGGGACGAACTGGTCGACTCGGCGGTGGACTTCCGTGCGCCGGTGGCGATCGGGGCGACCCGCGCCGAGAGCGCCGTCGTGGTCGGCTCGACGTTCGACGAGCCGCGCATCACGCAGCTGGCGACCCGCGCCGACGTGGATGTCTTCGGGCCGGGCGACCCGGCGCCGGAGGATGTCGAGGCGTTCTGGCGCGAGGTCGACGACATCGTCGGTCAGATCCGCGGATCGACGACGGTGTGGCAGCGACTGCGGGCCCGTCTGAGCCTGCGCTCGCTGCGCCGCAGCGGATGGTCGTGGCAGGCCGTCGGCCGGGGCGTCGCCGGGGTCGGCCGCACGGTCCTCGAGCGGTCGCGCGGCGCCATCCGCCGTGTCAGTGCGCGCGGTGCCCGCGGTGCCTCTCGTGGAACGGAGTGCTCCGATGACTGATCTGGACCTCGTCCGGCGCCCCGCGCAGCTCGGGCGACGCGTGGGTGCGTACCTGATCGACGCGGGGATCGGCATGGTCGTGCTGCTCATCGGGGTCGGTGTCTTCGCGGGGATCTCCTTCGGCACCGGCGGCGCGCTGGCTCTGCCGCTCGCGGCGGGGCTGGGGTATCTCGTCGGTCTCGGCTGGTTCGTCGTGTACACGCTGATGCAGGCGGGTGGGGGCTCGCTGGGGATGCGTGCACTCGGCCTCCGTCTCGTCCGCGATGCCCGCGATGGCAGCGCTATCGGCGGGAGTGTCGAGGCCGGCGCTTCGCCGTCCGAGCGTCTCGGCTTCGCCCGCGCACTCGGACGCAACATCGTGTGGGGGCTCGGCGGGGCGATCGTCGTCGGCTACTTCTCGCCGCTCTTCGACTCATCCCCGTGGCGCCGGGGGTGGCACGACCGCGCCGCGGGCGCCGTCATGACCGACGTCGCGGGGCGGTCGGCCGCGCCGGCCGTGGTCGCGACGCCGGAACCCACGACCGGGACGGCACCGGCGAGCCTCGCCCCGACGGTACTGCCGCCGGCGCCGATCCTGCCGGTGGGGGAGGCGCCCGATCTGAGCGGCTGGTCGCCCGCCCGACCCTCCGCGCCGGCACGTACGACGCCGCTGGCGAGCGGTGTGATCTCCTTTGTACCCGGTGTCAGCGACGCCGAGCTGCTCGATGAGCCCGCTCCGGCGCCCCTTCCCGGGGTGCCGACGGTGGAGGTGTCCGACGCGGTGCGCCCGACCTCCGCGCCGGTTGCCTCCGGGTCTGCCGCGACCTCGATTGCCCCGGTCGCCCCGGCCGAGAGTGCGTTGATCGAGAGCATCGACGAGACGCGCATCTCCACGGGCGAGCGTCCCTTCGCACGTCTCGTCTGGGACGACGGCACGCGGCAGGCGCTGTACGGTCGCACGCTGTTCGGTCGAAACCCGGCTCCGGAGACGGGGGCGATGGTGTCGCCCGTGCGCGACGAGACGCTGTCGCTGTCGAAGACGCACTTCGAACTGATCCCCGACGACGATCGCGCCGTCTGGGTCATCGATCGTCATTCCACGAACGGTGTGGCGCTGCGCCGCGGCGAAGAGCTCACGGCGTTGGAGCCGGGAGAGCGCACCCGCGTGCGCGCCGGCGACGTTCTCGTCTTCGGCGACCGGCAGGTCACGGTCGAGGTGGCGTCGTGAGAGACGCCGCGTCGGCCGAGCCGCCGATCGTCGTGCGCGTCGGTGCGGCCACGCACACAGGCCTTCGCCGTCGCGTGAACGAAGACGCGTACCTGGCGCAGGCGCCGCTGTTCCTCGTCGCCGACGGCATGGGCGGCCACGACGCGGGAGATCTCGCCAGCGCCGCCGTCGTGGCCGAGTTCGCCCACCTCGCCGGAGGCGCGAGCCTCGGCATCGACGAGGTCCGCGCGGCGCTTCGTCGCGCGCGGGTGCGCGTCGAGGCGATCGCCAGCGACGGGCGCGCGGCGGGCACCACGCTCGCCGGCGTCGTCGTGGCGGACGTGGGCGGCCTCGGATACTGGCTGACCGTCAACGTCGGCGACTCGCGCACCTATCGGTTCGCGCAGGGCGTGCTCGAACAGATCAGCGTCGACCACTCGGTGGTGCAGGAACTGCTCGACGCGGGGGTGCTCTCCGGCGCGGATGCCGCGACCGACAGCCGGCGCAACGAGATCACCCGGGCGATCGGTGCGGGCAGCGACGGACAGGCCGATTACTGGATGGTCCCCGCCGAGCCGGGCGATCGCATCCTGGTCTGCTCCGACGGGCTCTCCGGCGAGGTTCCGGCTGACCGGTTGCGTGATGTGCTCTCCGAGGAGAGCGATCCCGAAGCCGCAGCGACGCGCCTCATCCACGAGGCGCTGCTGCACGGCGGGCGCGACAACGTCACGGCGGTGGTCGTGGATGCCGTCGCGGTCGCCGGCCACGACGACGTGTTCGACACCGCCCCCGCGGGGGCACGGCGCGCGGATGCCGACGGCGACACCCGCCCGCGCGCAGGCACGAGAGGTGACTTCTGATGGTGGGGGCGATGACGAACGTACGGATCGGATACCGACCGGCAGCCGGCGACGGTGCCTGGTGGCTCGCGGCCGACGGCGACGCGGTCGTGCTCCTGTCTCCGGCCGTGTCGACGGCGACGGCGGCGGGCGTGTGGCGCGGTCTCGGAAGCGGCGGCATCGGTGCCGTGCTGGAGGCGCTCACGAGCGCGTTCGGCACCTCGCTGACGGCGATCCCGCCGTTCGCTCTGGCGATCGCCGAGGCGGGTGGCGTGCGGGTGGCCGTCCGGGGCGACGTCGAGATCGTGGTCGAGGGGGAGAGCGCTGAGGCGGTGTCGGGCGCGGGAGTCGCGACCTGGACGGAGCGCTTCCTGCCCGGGGCGGTTCGGGCGACCGTCGCACCCGGTGCGGGGGCGCTCGCTCCGGCCGCCGACGCGCCGCTGCGGTCCGGCGTGGTCCGCACCGATCTCGTCGAGCTGGAACTCGCCGCGTCGCCCGCCCCGGTTCGCGTCGAGAAGGCCGCGCCGCCCGCGGTCGCGCCAACCGCACCAACCGCGTCGACCGGGCCCGCCCCGGCGGCGCCGGCGGCGTCCGCGCCGACGGATTCTGCGCAGATGGCGGATGCTGAGGAGCAACCGGCCGCTGTCGCCTCCTCGGCATCCGACATCTCCTCGGCATCCGACATCTCCTCGACATCCGCCGCCCCCTCGGCATCCGCCATCTCCGCGGCGTCCGTGATCGATTCCGTGCCGCCGGGACTGCTCACCGGGCGGGGCGCGACGAGCCCGCCCGCGCCGATCGCGGCTCCCGAGCCCGACGAGACTCCCGAGCCGGCCGTGGCGGCGGTACCCGGCGCCGCAGAAACGACCGCGACGCCGACCGCCGACAGCTCCGCCGACACGCTGATCCCCGAGGCCACGGCCGCCGAGGATGCCGAGCCGGGGCCCGTCGACGAGTACGACCTCCTCTGGGGTGAGACGGTGGCCCGTCCTGTCTCGGCCGCCGCGATCATCGCCGCCGACCCCGATGCCACCCCCGATGCGGAAGCAGAAGCGAAGGACGAGCCGGCAGCGGCGCCTGGCCCCGCGGCGGGGAGCGATGATCTGGGTGATCACGACGGGGCGACGATCGCCGTGGCCGAGATGCGGGCGCTGCGCGCCGAGCGGCCCGCGTTCGATTCGACCGACAGCGTGCCGGCGCGCCGACCCGCCCAGGGGCGGATCCGACTGTCGACCGGCCGGGTCGTGGAGCTCGAGCGCCCGGTGATCATCGGGCGCCGCCCCAAATCGACGCGCACCACCGGCGCGGACCTGCCGACCCTCGTCGCCGTCGACAGCCCCGAACAGGACATCTCGCGCAGCCACGTGGAGATCCGTGCCGAAGGCGAGCACGTGCTCGTCACCGACCTCGACACCACCAACGGCACGGTGCTGCTGCGCGGCGGCAGCGAGCCGGTGCGGTTGCACCCCAACGAGCCGACGATGGTCGTCACCGGGGATGTGCTCGACCTCGGCGACGACGTCACCGTGACCTTCGAGGATCTCCCGTGAGCGCCGCCAAGCGCCCGCCGGCACCGCCGCCCGCGCTGCCCGGCTTCACGTATGTCGACGTCCTCGGCTCGGGTGGGTTCGCCGACGTCTACCTGTACGAGCAGCAGCTTCCCCGCCGCCGCGTCGCGGTGAAGGTCATGCTGCCCGACCGGATGGCGTCAGGGTCGGCCGAGCAGTTCACGGCCGAGGCGAACGTCATGGCGCTGCTGTCCACGCATCCGGCGATCGTGACGATCTACCAGGCCGGTGTCTCCGACGACGGACGCCCGTACCTGGTGATGGAGTACTGCTCCCGCCCCAACCTGCAGGTGCGCTCGCGGGCGGCGGCGTTCTCGGTGGCCGAGGCGCTGCGGGTCGGCGTGCAGGTCGCCGCTGCGGTGGAGACCGCGCACCGCGCCGGCATCCTGCACCGCGACATCAAGCCGGCCAACATCCTCGTCACGGAGTACAACCGTCCCGCGCTCACCGACTTCGGCATCGCGACCACGGCCGAGTCGGAGGAGTCGTCGGCCGGCATGTCGATCCCGTGGTCGCCGCCCGAGTCGTTCAGCGATGCCCCGGGATCGGGGGTCGCCACCGACGTCTACGCCCTCGGCGCGACGATCTACACGCTGCTCGCGGGGCGCTCGCCGTTCGAGCAGCCCGGCGGACGAAACGGCGGCGCCGACCTGATCCAGCGGATCGAGTCGCAGCCGGTGCCGCCGCTCGCGCGCGCCGACGCACCCGCGTCGCTGCAGGCGGTGCTCGAGCGGGCGATGGCCAAACGACCCGGCGACCGGTACGAATCGGCCCTCGCGTTCGCGCGGGCGCTGCAGCGCGTGCAGATCGAGCTCGCCCACTCCGTCACCCCGATCGACATCCTCGACGATGCGCCGACCGAGGATGCCGAGGACGACGCCGACGGCGAGCTCACCCGCGTCCGCGGCATCGTCAGCATCGAGCCGAACACGAATCCCGCGGCCGGTCCCACCCGACGCCGCGACCGCGACAACCCCTGGGCTCCGGCGGACACGACCGGTGCGGCCACCGCGGCATCCGCACCCTCCGTGGCCCCGGCCGACACCGCCGAGCCGACCCTGCTGCGCGGCCCCGTCTCGATCGCGCCGCAGGTCGACGTGGACACGTCGTCGACCATCCGTCGCCCGGCCCGCGGAGGCGCGCTGCCGGCGCACACCGTCGATCCGACCACCGCACGCGCGGCCGGCACCGCCCGCGATCCGCACAGCGGGACCGCCGTCGACGATCCCGCCATGATCGAGACCGCAGCTGCCGCTCCGCGGTCACGCCGGGGTCTCTGGATCGGCCTCGGCATCGCCGCCGCCGCGGTGATCGTCGTGGGGGCGGTCGCCGTCGGCGCGAGTCTGCTGGCGCCGACGGTCGAGCCCCAGGCGTCGACACCTCCGTCCGCCGCCGCGACGCCACAGGACGTGCTCGGCGGGCACGTCCCCGCGGTGACGGGGCTGGCGGGCAGAGTCGAAGGCGGCAACGCCGTCTTCACCTGGACCAACCCCGAGCCCAAGGACGGCGACGGCTATCTCTGGTATCCGTACACGCTCGCGGGCGACGGGGAGACCCGCAAGGTCGGCGAGACCACGGTGACCCTCCCGGTGGATGCCGGCGGCACCACCTGCATCGCGGTCACCCTGGTCCGCAAGGACGGCACCGCCGGCAGCGAGACAAAGAAATGCACCCCATGACCGACATCCACGACACCGTTCCGCCCCTGGACGACACCGACGCCGGCGCCGCGAGCAGCGACATCACCGTCGAGTTCGCGGGCGAGTACGTCACGGTCGCGTCGGGGACGCGCTTCACGATCGGTCGCGAGGGAGATCTCGCGATCGACGACAACCGGTTCCTCCACCGCCACTTCCTGTCGATCGAGCAGTCCGGCGGGCTCTGGTGGCTCGTCAACATCGGTTCGCGCCTGTCGGCCACCGTCACCGACACGGAGGGCCGCGTCCAGGCGCAACTCGCCCCGGGAGCCCGGCTGCCCATCGTCTTCGGTGTGACCACCGTCGTCTTCAGTGCGGGGCCCACGACCTACGAACTGTCGGTGCACACCACGCAGCCGGCCTTCCGCGAGACGACCCCCGAAAGCGCTCTGGAGGGCGAGTCGACGATCGGCGCCGTGCCGCTCACTCCGAGCCAGAAGCTGCTCATCCTGGCGCTGGCCGAACCGATGCTCCGCCGCGAGGGCACGGGAATGAGCGAGTTGCCCAGCTCGGCGGCGGCCGCTCAGCGCCTGGGCTGGAGCATCACCCGCTTCAACCGCAAACTCGACAACGTGTGCGACAAGCTCGACCGCCAGGGCGTGCCGGGACTCCGCGGCGGGGTGACGAGCTCGGCCACCAACCGCCGCGTGCGTCTGGTGGAGCACGCCGTCGCCTCCCGACTCGTCGTCCGCGAGGATCTCGCCATGCTCGACGACCCGGCGGCGCACGACCGTGACGCCGCCGATGACGCCCCGCGCAGGAAGGAACAGGGATGAAGCTGCGCACGACGCTGGTCCGCCCCGGAGGCGATCCCGAAGACCTCGTCATCAACGCCGACGCCGACGCGACCGTCGGCGACCTCGCCCGCACGATCGCCGAGCTCGACCCGCGTGCCGGGGGAGCCGCCCCCGAAGAGGTCACCCTCGAGGCGTTCGGCACGATCGCCCCGGGACCGGGGGAGGTGCTGGATGCCGCGGCATCCGTCTCGCACGTCCAGCTCGGTGCCGGCTCGGCCGTCCGTGTCGTGCCGGCCGGCTACCAGCCGCCGCAGAAGCTCGGCGACGTCGAGATCGTGTCGGGGCCGGGCGCCGGGACGACCATTCCCCTGGAGCGCGGGGTCGTCATCATCGGCCGCGACGCGCAGTGCGACATCGTGCTCGACGACCCCCTGGTCTCCAAGCGCCACGCGCGGCTCGAGGTCGGCCAGGGCCGGGCCGAGCTCGTGGACCTGAACTCCGCCAACGGCATCCTCGTCGACGGGGCGCCCGTCACCTATCTGACCGCCGCCGACGGCGAGATCGACGCCGTGCTCGGCGACACCCGCCTGCGGATCACCGCCGCCCCGGCGGATGCCACCGCACCTCCGTCGAGCTGGCGGCAGGTGCCGTTCGTGCGCTCGCCGCGCGTGGAGGCGCGCTACCTCGGCGAGGAGCTCCCCGGAACCGACCTGCCGGCTCCGCCCGCGCCGCAGATGTTCCCCTGGCTGGCGATGATCGCGCCGGTGATCATGGGCGTCGTGCTGTTCTCGGTGATGCACAACCCGATGGCGCTCGTCTTCGTCGCGGCATCCCCCCTCCTCATGCTGGGCACCTGGCTGACCACGCGCCTGCAGGCCCGCGCGCAGCTCCAGCGCGACAAGGACCGCTTCGAGCAGCAGCTCACGCGCCTGTCGACACGTCTCGAACAGGAGCGGGAGACCGAGCGGCGGGTGCGCCGAGGCGAGGTTCCCGAACTCGACCCGATCTGCGCCGACGCTCTCGCCGCCGGGCCGTTGGTCTGGACGCGACGACCCGAGCACTGGTCGTTCCTGCACGTGCGACTCGGCGACGGCACGGCGCCCAGCCGCAACACCGTCGCCGAATCGTCCAAGCGCGATGCGGCCATCCCGTCGTACGTCGACCGCCTCGACGAGGTGGTCGAGGCGTATCGCGACGTCGATGACGTGCCCATCCTCGAATCGCTCGCCGAGGCCGGTGCCATCGGTATCGCCGGCTCCACCGCCCGGGTGGGCGACACCGCCCGCGCTCTTCTCGCGCAGACGGCGGGGCTCCACGCGCCGTCGGACGTGCACATCGTCGCTTTCGTCGGTCCCGGCACGCGGGCGGCGCTCGCCGACCTCAAGTGGCTGCCGCATACGTGGGCGGCCGAAGATGCGCTCGGCACCGCCCCCATCGCCGACAACGCGGCGACGGCTTCGCGGCTGCTCGCCCAGCTCGAGGAGCTCGTCGACACCCGCACGAAGCAGTTGCGGCGCCTGCGCGCCCTCAAGGCCGCGGATGCCGCGACCGCCGCGGGTGCCGAAGTCGGCGAATCGCGCGGACGCGACGAAGAGATGCCGCTGCCGGCATATGTCGTGATTATCACCCCCGACGCGCCCGTCGACCGCGGCCGCCTCATCCAGCTGAGCGAGCGGGCCGCGGGCAGCGGCGTCATCCCGGTGTGGGCGACCTCTCGCGTGGCCGACCTGCCCGCGGCGTGCCGCACGTGGGTCGAGCTTCCGGCGGACGGGGAGGCGAGCGCCAACTTCGTCCGTCTCGGCACCGTCATCGCGCCGCTGCGCGTGGAGGCGCTCGACGCGGCGCGGTTCGGCGTGGTCGCCCGCGCGCTCGCCCGCATCACCGACATCGGTGACGTGGCCGAAGACGCCGGCGACGTGCCGCGCTCGATTCCGCTGCTGCAGCTGCTCGGCACCGACATGGCCACGAGCGCGGATGCCGTCATCGACCGCTGGACGCAGAACGCCTCGATCCGCGCGACCCGCTCCGGTGCGGGGTACCAGCCGAAGCTGCGCGCCCTCGTCGGGCAGGGCGCCCAGGGTGCCCTGCACCTCGACCTTCGCCAGCAGGGGCCGCACGCCCTCGTCGGCGGCACGACCGGATCGGGCAAGAGCGAGTTCCTCCAGGCGTGGGTGCTCGGCATGGCCGCCGAGTACAGCCCCGAACGCGTCACGTTCCTCTTCGTCGACTACAAGGGCGGCTCGGCCTTCGCCGACTGCGTCAACCTGCCGCACTGCGTCGGCCTCGTCACCGACCTCAGCCCGCATCTCGTGCGCCGCGCGCTGACGAGCCTTCGTGCCGAGCTCCACCATCGTGAGCACCTCTTCAACCGCAAGAAGGCGAAGGACCTCCTCGAGCTGGAGAAGGCCGCCGATCCCGACGCGCCGCCCGCGCTCGTGCTGGTGATCGACGAGTTCGCCGCGCTGGCCAAAGAAGTGCCCGAGTTCGTCGACGGCGTCGTCGACATCGCCCAGCGCGGGCGCTCGCTCGGCATCCACCTCATCATGGCGACGCAGCGCCCGGCCGGTGTCATCAAGGACAACCTCCGGGCCAACACCAACCTCCGCGTGGCGCTGCGCATGGCCGACGAGACCGACTCCGACGACGTGATCGGCTCGAAGGAGGCCGCGCTGTTCGATCCGGGCATCCCCGGTCGCGGCATCGCCAAGACCGGGCCGGGTCGCATGAACCTGTTCCAGTCGGCCTACTCGGGCGGCTGGAGCCTCCGCGCCGAGCCCGCGGCGACCGTCGAGATCCGTCCGTTCCTGCTCGGTGAAGCGCCGCTGTGGGAGAAGGCGGCGGTCGACGAGGTGCCCTCGGAGACCGAGGACCTGGGCCCCAACGACCAGCAGCTGCTCGTCGCGCGGTTCGGCGATGCGGCCCAGCTCGCGCGCATCGCTCCGCCGCGCCGGCCGTGGCTCGACGAACTCGCGACGACCTTCGATCAGACCAAGCTGCACCAGCGCACCGATGCCCGTCTCGTGCTCGGCGTGGTCGACGTGCCCGAGCGTCAGGACCAGGTCCCGTTCTTCTTCGAGCCCGACACCGAGGGCCACCTCGCGATCTTCGGCACCGGCGGCTCCGGCAAGTCGGTCACCCTCCGCACCCTCGCCGTCTCGGCCGGCATCACGCCCCGCGGCGGCCCCGTGCACGTCTACGGCCTGGATGCCGCGACAGGCGGCCTGCGCATGCTGGAGTCGCTGCCGCACGTCGGCGCGGTCATCTCGGGTGACGACACGGAGCGGATCGAGCGGCTCTTCGGCATGCTCCGCTCCGAGCTCGACCGTCGCGGCGACGCGTACGCGGCCTCCGGCGCGTCGACGCTCACCGAGTACCGCGCGCTCGCCGGCCGGCCCGACGAACCGCGCATCCTCCTCCTCGTCGACGGCTTCCCCGCGTTCCGCACCGCATTCGAGGGCGTTCCGGGGCGCGCCGACGCCTACCGGGCCTTCCAGCAGGTGCTCACCGACGGTCGCGGTCTCGGCATCCACGTCGCCCTCACCGCCGATCGCGGGCAGAGCGTGCCGACGTCGCTGCAGGCCATGATCCAGCGCCGCATCGTGCTGCGTATGGCCGACGAAGACGGCTACGCGCTCCTGGGGATGCCGCGTGACATCCTCGGTCCCACGGCGGCTCCGGGACGTGCCATCGTCGACGACCACGAGGCGCAGATCGCCGTCATCGGCGGCACCTCCAGCACGAAGGACCAGTCCCTCGCGATCGACCGGATGGCCGAGGCGATGATCCGCCGCGGCACCGCCGCCGCTCCCGGCATCCGGGCGCTTCCCGTCGAGTATCTCCTCGACGAGCTGCCGCCCACCACGCCGACGGGCGTCGCGATCGGCGTGTCCGACGTCGATCTCGGCCCGTACGGCATCGAGGCGGCCGGCACGTTCATCGTGGCGGGATCGCCCGGCGCCGGACGCTCGAACGCGGCTGCCGCCATTGCCCGGCAGACGTTGCGAGCGCGGCCCGACACCCCGGCGTTCTACATCGGCGACCGCCGCTCGCCCGTGCAGGACGCCGTGGTGTGGACGGCGACGGCCGAATCTCCCTCTGCCGCGATGTCCGTGCTCAGCGCCGTCGAGGAGGCCGCCGACCGCGCCGCGTCCGCGGGCGGCACCGCGGGCGGCGCGGTGCCCCTCGTCGTCCTGGAGGGGATCGGCGAGTTCGCGACATCGATCATCGAGATGAACCTGTCGACGCTCGTCAAGCGCGCCGGACGCGGCGACGTGTTCTTCGTCGTGGTGGGCGAGATGAGCGAGTGGACGACGAACTTCGGCCTGCTGGGGGAGATCAAGGCGGCCCGCCGAGGCGTCATCCTCCAGCCGGAGACGATCGACGGCGAAGTGGTGCTGAAGACGCCATTCCCGCGGCTGGTCCGCGGCGAGCTGCCGGTCGGACGCGGCATCCTGGCCCACCGCGGCAAGACCGTGCGGGTGCACTTCCCGCTGGTCTCGGCATCCGAGCTCGCGGTGACGGGGGTGGGCGGATGAGCGGCGCCCCCGGATCCCGCTTCCGGACCCCATGGGGAGTTCTCCCCATGGTCCCCGGCGGCACGGCCGCCTATCGTCGAGACATCAAGACCTCCCGGCACTCCGGCCGGGCTAGCTGAAAGGGGCCCTCATGGCCAATCTGAATGTCACCTACGACCAGATGAACTCCGCTGCCTCGCGTCTGCGTGACGGCCAGAACGAGCTCGAGGCGAACCTCCAGCGTCTGCGCCAGCTGGTCGCCCAGCTCGTGCAGGACGGGTTCACCACGAGTCGCGCGTCGGGCGCCTTCGACGCCTCGTACACCGAGTTCACCACCGGCGCGACCAAGACGGTCCAGGGCATCGAGGGGATGGCGAGCTTCCTCGAGAAGGCCGCCCAGGCCCTGCAGTCGACCGACGAGCAGCTCGCCAGCCAGCTCGGTCAGTGATTCATCGCCCGCACGGTCAGTGATTCATCGGTGGGGCCGAGCGCGACGACGGCGCTCGGCCCCACCCCTGTCTGGGAGACACGATGACGGACATCCAGATCGAGTTCGACGCGCTGCGCACCGCCCGCGTGCGCGTTGACGACGCGCTCTCGACCTTCGAGTCGGCGGGTACCGTCGGCGGTGATCTGGCGGGGTTGACCGGCGAGGATCGCCTGTCCGGCAAGGTCCGCGACTTCGCAGACAACTGGGACTACAACAGGGGCAAGCTCATCGAGAAGCTCCAGTTCCTCCGTGACGGCATCGACGCGATCGTCGACACCATGACCGAGGTCGATGCCGAGCTCGCCCGCCAGGCAGAGGAAGCCGCGCCCGACACCGATTCCGATGGGGAGAACTGATGAGCGCCATCTCCGTGGAGTTCGAGGACATCCTCCTCGGCAAGCCCGACCAGCTCGACCCGCGGGCGGCCGATCTCGTGACCGCCGCCGAGGCCATCGCGAAGGCGACCGAGTCGCTGCGCGGCATCATCGACGGGCAGATCTCCCGCTCGACCGACGCTCTTGCCGACACGGCATCCCAGGTCGCCCGCTCCCTCAGCGATGCGCGTACCCGCTACCGCAAGACCGGCGAGGCCCTGCAGACTTACGCCGCCGATCTGCGACCCATCCAGCAGGACGCGCGGACGGCGATCTCCACGGCGGAGTACTACGACCAGAAGTCGGAGACGCTGCCGAACGACATCTCGCTGCGCGAAGGCGATCTGCTCCGCGCCGAGGCGGTCGAAGCGCCGCAGCATCAGATCGACGAGATCGAGAACGACCTCCGGCGCCTGCGCCAGGCGCAGTCCAACGCGTACGCCCAGGTGCAGGATGCCCGCCAGCAGCTGTACAACGCGCGCGATCGGCTCCGCGCCATCGCGGACACCGCGATCGCCAAGATCGAGACCGCCATCGAGGGCGACGCCGACTCCGCCTACGACAACTGGAACCAGTTCTGGGAGGGCGCGGCCGGGTGGATCGGCGACTGGGCGGCGAGCGTGCTGAAGGGCATCCTCGAGTTCCTGGGTCAGCTGCTGGCCGTGCTCGTGGCGATCGTGGTGATCATCCTCGTGGTCATCATCGTGGCGATCGTGCTCTCGCTGATCGCCGCGGTCATCGGCTGGATCGCCCTGGCGATCATCGCGGTCGTGATCGTGGGTTCGCTTCTGCTCACGTTCCTCCTGCGCGATGGCCTGGGCACCCCGAAGGGCCCGTCGACGCCGAAGCGCGGCTTCCCGTACTCCAAGCGCCCCGAGGATGCCGACTCGTCCGACAACGCCGACGACAAGACGGCGCAGGACTACGGCGACCTCTTCGAGGAGGTCGGGCGGCAGGACGTGATCGGCGGCGAGACGGCGACCGACATCCGCGTCGTCGCCATCACCGACGCCAGCGGCACGGTGATCGGTTACCGCGTTCAGCTCCCGAGCACGCAGAACTGGTCGCCGGGGAACGCCGATGGCGCCCTGAACGATCTCTCCGCCGACGCCATGCTGGCGCTGTTCCCGGGGCTGCAGACACAGTACGAGAAGGCCGTGTGGGACGCTCTGGAGCGCTCCGGCGCCCTCGCCAGCGACGCTCCGATCATGCTGACCGGTTGGAGTCTCGGCGGCATGATGGCGGGCGACCTCGCCACCGATCCGCGCATCGCCGACAGGGTGCAGTCCGTCGTCACCGCCGGATCGGCGATCGACAAGCACGCCGGGGAGATCGATCCGTCGGTGCGCGTCACCCAGGTGAACAACCGCTGGGACCCGGTGCACACGCTCGAGTTCGTCGGCTACGGGCCCAACGATGTCCCCGGACCGAACTGGCAGACCTACCATCCCGTCGACATCCGCATCCACGACTCCACCATGTACGGTGAACTGGCCGATGACCTGGTCCCCGAGGTGCGCTCCGGCGACGAGATCTTCTTCGCGGACGACCGGCAGGGCACGTACGAGCAGGTATACGAGATGGAGTATTCGCGTGGGTAGTCGTCGAGGGCCGCGGGCTGTGGCCGCGGCGGGCGTACTGGTTCTGATGCTGACGGGATGTGCGGGAATGAACGAGAGCGACGCGTCTTCGCGTGTCACCACGGCCTCCGAGGCCTCGACCTTCGCCGCCCGCGTCGAGGTGCAGCACCCCGGTGCACCGTGGGTGAACAAGATCGTCATCCGCCTGTACGTGCGTGACGGTTCCGCCGAGGGCGTCGCCACCGCGGTGCGGGAGGCGGCGACTGCCGCGGCCGCCGACGCCGATCTGAAGGACAGCGACCTCACGTTCATCGCCTACGAGGGCCGCCCCGAGGAGAACTCGCAGATCGACGATCTGCGAATCATGGGTTCGGTCAGCGAGATCGTCGGGGGCAAGGGTGCCGAGGGCATCCTCGACCTCAGCGCCGCGGACGTCCGCCGCCTCGCCGACGACCAGTGAGCACCGTCTCCCTCCCACAGCTGCGATTCCGACTGCCGGGCGCGTGGATCTCGCTCGACCCCCGGGACGAGGACAAGGCCCGCGAGCACATCGCGACCATCGCCCGCGAGGTCGTCGGCCCCGCCGACGATGCGGCGGTGATGCGCCGTCGCGTGCAGTCGGGGCTGGACGAGGCCGCGGCCGCCGCGCGAGCGGCGTCGGCGCACCTGCTGCTGCTGTGCCGCGAGATCGCCCCCGGCGTGCCGACTCCGGTTGCGATCACGGTGCACACGCCGATCACGATCACGCCGGCGGTGGGCTCAGCGCCCGACGCCGTGATGCGCGCATTCGAGATGAGCCTGCCCCACACCGCCGAGCCCGATCTCGAGACGGCGACCCGGGTGGATGCCGCGGGCTCCGCCGTGCTGCGTCTGCACGCGGTGAGCACGCAGGCGATCGAGGAAGACGGCCAGTCGGTCGTGCAGAAGCGTCTCGTGGCGCGTTACTGGTACACCGTCCCGGACCACAAAAAGGTCGCCCTCGTGCACATGTCGACGCCGCTCGGAGACATCCCGCACGCGATGCTGCGCTTCTTCGACGCGATCGTCGCCGGCTCGTCATGGGCCGCTGCCGTCGCGGCAGAGGATGCTCCGCCGGTCAGCCTCGGGAGTGCCCCAGCACTTTGACGATGATGCCGCGCCGGCGCAGTTCGCTGATGGCGTGCGTCTCCTCGTCGACCGTACGTCCGAGAGCGTGCTTGTCGGCGACGACGACCACGTCGCCGGCCACCAGTCGGCCGAACAGCCGCGTGAGCCGCTCCGACCAGCTCTCCCCGGTTTCCGGTGCGGGGTGGCGGAACCCCTCGATCGGCACGCCGAAGGCGGCCAGGGCGTCGCGTTGGGCGATCACCGACGGCAGATCGTCGCGGGCCACGACGAGGCCCACCAGCCGCGACCCCGCGGGTCGGGCGGCCCACCAGTCGGTGCCGGACACCACCACGGGAACAGCCGCGGTCACAGCGGGCAGCGCGATCGATTCCGCGTAGTCGGCGGGGGCGCGCTGCTCTTGCGGTTGGTCGGTGCTCACGGCATCCATTCTGGCCCACGCGGGAGCGCGGCGCGGGCCCGTCTCAGTCGTCGGCTTCGCGGCGCAGCTGGATGCTGAGCTGGTCGGCGTCGAGCTGAGCGAGGGCGTGGCGGAGTGCCGCGGAGGAGTAGGAGCCCTCGCGAGACACGTCGACGAGTCGGTCGCGCATGGCCTCGAGGAGGGAGATCCGCAGATCGATCACCGCTGCGGTGCTGATCTCCGGCGCCTCGAGGCGCGGAGCGCCCATGCGTTCGGCGAGGGTCGCGAGTACATCCGGCGGGAACGGTGTGCCGGTCGAATCGGCGAGCCCCGGTGTGCGCAGGTGCGCGAGGGCGGCCTGGCGCAGCTCGTCGTCGAGGCGGTCGCTCTCCTCGCTGCTGGAGCCGTCGCCGGTCACGACCGGCATCCGCAGCATGCGAATGACCCACGGCAGGGTCAGCCCCTGCAGCATGAGGCTCACGAGAGCGACCACGAAGGCGATGAGGATGAGCAGCTCCCGAGCCGGAGTCGTCTCCGGGTCGAGCGTCTGGGCCGCCGCGAGTGTGACGACGCCGCGCATCCCCGCCCAGACGATGACGACGCCGTGCTTCCACCCGAGCGGGGAGCCCTGGTAGTAGTCCATGTCGTTGAGCAGGCGTCCGACCCGGTTGCGGACACCGTCCACCCGCCGCTGCGTGGAGGCGGCGTCCGGCGCACGTTTCGCCCAACGTCGCGCCGCCCGGCCCGCGGCGCGACTCGCCCTGCGGCGGACGAAACCGCCGCGGGGGACGGGCTCGGCGGGACGCTCCTCGCGGGCGGGACGCAGTTCGCGGATGTCGGAGGTCGCGGGATCGAAGGCATCGAGCCGGTCGCTGAACGCCTGCAGGCGGTCGCGCTGCATCCGGCGGGCGCGCCGGCCGAGCAGCAGGACGAGGCCGGACACGTACAGCGCGCGCACGACGAGCACGATTGCGAGTGCCGCCAGGGCGAGCGCGACGGCGACGCCGATGCCCTGGTACCTCGCCATGTTGCCGCTGACGATGTCGCGCAGCTCCAGTCCCATGATGAGGAAGACGGCGCCCTCCAGCAGCAGCTCGAGCGTGCGCCAGTTGAGCTGATCCGACACCCGCTGCTCGGGAGTCGACCACCGCGCCGCGCCCTGTCCGGCGGTGATCCCCGCGGCGACGGCGGCCACGAGTCCCGACCCGCCCAAGTGCTCGGTGGGCAGGTAGGCCACGAACGGCACGATGAAGCCCACCGCCGTGTTCGCGACCGGATCGCCGATCCACCGCCGCACGCGCAAGGTCAACGCGCCGACCCCGACGCCGATGACGACGGCGATCAGCACGCCCCACGCGAAGGCGCCGATCGTTCCGATGATCGAGAACCCGGCGGCGGACGCCGCGACGGCGCTGCGCAGCAGCACGAGCGCGGTCGCGTCGTTGAGCATGCTCTCGCCCTCGAGCATCGTGATGACCCGGGCGGAGATGCCCAGCTTCTTGGCGATCGAGGTGGCCACGGCATCCGTGGGGCTGAGGATCGCGCCGAGCGCGACGGCCAGCGCGAAGTCGAGGTCCGGGATGGCGAAGAAGAACAGCGTGCCCAGAGCCAGTGCGCTGATCACGACGAGAACGACGGCGAGACCCGCGATCGGCACGGCGTCGCGGCGGAACTCGACGGCCGGAAGCCGCACGGCGGCCGCGTACAGCAGCGGCGGCAGGATGCCGACGAGGATGAGCTCCGGCGGCACCGAGAATTTCGGCAGCAGGAGCGATGCGACCAGACCGATCGCGACGAGGATGAGCGGTCCCGCCACGCCGAGGCGTCGCGCCAGCACCGTCGAGACGCCGATGACCGCGATGCCCGCGATCAGCCACGTGAGGTCGGTCACCGCGCGCTCAGATCAGGCCGAGGGCGTGCACCGCGTCGCGCTCTGCGATGAGCTCGGCGACCGAGGCGTCCAGGCGGGTACGTCCGCGTGTGTCGAGGTCGAGACCGTCGACGACGCGGTAGCCGGCGTCGTCACCCTCTCCGGCGCTCGTGACCGGCGCCGACGAGTAAAGACCCTCCGGCACGCCATACTCGCCGTGGGAGAGCACCGCGGCCGAGGTCCACGCGTCGCCCGTGCCGTGCACGAGATCGCGGATGTGGGAGATCGCGGCATTCGCGGCCGACGCTGCTGACGATGATCCCCGCACCGCGATGATCTCGGCGCCGCGTTGCGCGACGCGCGGCACGAACTCCTCGTTCAGCCAGGTGGCCGCCGCATCCGCCCCGCCGAAGCGGTCGGCGAGGGCATCGAGCACCGGGCGCCCGTCGACGCGCGCGTGGGCGACATCGGGGAACTGGGTCGCCGAGTGGTTGCCCCAGATGACGACACCGGAGAGCGCGGCGATCGGCACGTCGAGCGTCGCCGCGAGCTGCGCGAGGGCACGGTTGTGGTCGAGTCGCGTCAGCGCGGCGAAGCGTTCGCCGGGGATGTCGGGGGCGGATGCGGCGGCGATCAGCGCGTTCGTGTTCGCCGGGTTTCCCACCACCACGACGCGGATGTCATCGGCTGCCACCTCGTTCAGCGCCGCGCCTTGGGGGCCGAAGATGCCGGCGTTGGCGGCGAGGAGGTCGGCGCGCTCCATGCCCGCGGTGCGGGGACGTGCGCCCACCAGCATCGCGATGTTCGCACGGTCGAAGGCGACCCGGGCATCGTCGGTGATGTCGATGCCGGCCAGCAGCGGGAAGGCGCAGTCCTGCAGTTCGAGCGCGGCGCCCTCGGCCGCCTTCAGGCCCTGCGGGATCTCGAGCAGGCGCAGGCGCACGGGGCGCTCGCCGCCGAGCATCTCGCCGGCGGCGATGCGGAACAGGAGGGAGTAGCCGATCTGCCCGCCTGCTCCGGTCACGGTGACTGTCGTGGCATCCATGCCCCGAGCCTACGGCGACCGACGCGGTGGCGGTACGGTGAGGCATGACCTTCAACAGCGATGCAGAGCTGGGAGGGACGACCGCACGGCGACGAGGCCGGGGCGTGGCCGTCATCGGTGGCGGCGCGGCGGGCCTCGGCGGACTCGTCGTGCTTCTGCTCGTCCTCTTCACCGGCGGCGATGTGACGAGTGTGCTCGGCGGTGGCGGTGCCGAGGAAACCGTGATCCAAGGATGCGACACGGGCGCCGACGCCAACGCCGACGACGACTGCCGGCTCGTGTTCGGGCAGAAAGCGCTGGACGGCTACTGGCAGGGCGAAGTGCAGGGCTACCGTGCGCCGCAGCTCATCGTGGTCGACGGTTCCACCTCGACGGCGTGCGGAACGGCATCGAACGCGACCGGCCCGTTCTACTGCCCGCCCGAAGAGGTCATCTACATCGACCCGACGTTCTTCGGCGTCCTGCGAAGCCAGTTCGGCGCGCAGGCGGGAAACCTCGCCCAGCTGTACGTCCTGGCGCACGAGTACGGGCACCACATCCAGCAGCTCACCGGCATCATGGACCAGTTCCCCAACAACGGCACCGGGCCCGCGAGCAACGGCGTGCGCACCGAACTGCAGGCCGACTGCTACGCGGGCGCGTGGATCGCCCACGCGGCGCAGACCAAGGATGCCAAGGGCGTCGCGTACATGCAGCGGCCGACGGATGCCGAGTTGCGCGATGCGCTCGATGCCGCCGCCACCGTCGGCGACGACAACATCCAGGCCCAGTCGGGGCGGGTGAACCCGGAGACGTGGACGCACGGCTCGAGCGCGCAGCGCCAGCGCTGGTTCACCACCGGCTACCAGAGCGGGCTCGGCGCCTGCGACACCTTCTCGGTGTCGGGAGGAGAACTGTGAACGGCCCCGCCCACCTCGACGACATCCTGTACCCGGCCATCGAGCCGTACGACACGGGCTTCCTGCTCGTCGGCGACGGCCAGCGCATCTACTGGGAGCAGTCCGGCAACCCCGAGGGCAAGCCGGTCGTCTTCCTGCACGGCGGACCGGGCGCGGGCACATCGCCCTGGCATCGGCGGTTCTTCGACCCCGAGAAGTACCGGATCGTGCTGTTCGACCAGCGCGGATGCGGCAAGTCGACGCCCCACATGAGCGCGCCCGACGCCGACCCGCGGTTCAACACGACGTGGCACCTCGTGGCCGACATCGAGCTGCTGCGCCGCAACCTCGGCATCGAGACGTGGCAGGTGTTCGGCGGTTCGTGGGGGTCGGCGCTGGCCCTCGCCTACGCGCAGTGCCACCCGGGCGCGGTCTCCGAGATCGTGCTGCGCGGCATCTTCACGCTCCGCCGACACGAGCTGGAGTGGTTCTACGAGGGCGGCGCGGCCGCGGTCTTCCCCGACCTCTGGGAGCAGTACCTCGCGCCGATCCCGGTGCTCGAGCGGTCGCGGCTGATCGAGGCGTATCACCGTCGTCTCACCGACCCCGACCCCGCGGTTCACGTGCCCGCGGCCGTGGCATGGACCACGTGGGAGGCCTCCACGCTCACCCTGCATCCCGATCCCGACCTGGTCGCATCGATGGCCGAGCAGGAAACCGCCGTCGCGTTCGCCCGCATCGAGAACCACTACTTCATGCACGGCGGATGGTTCCGCGAGGGCCAGCTCATCGAGGACGTCGGCGCGATCCGCGCCATCCCGGCGGTCATCGTGCAGGGACGCTATGACATCTGCACGCCGATCATGACCGCGTGGGACCTGCATCGTGCGTGGCCCGAAGCGGAGTACGTCGTCGTCGACGATGCCGGCCACTCGGCCTCCGAGCCGGGCATCGCCCGTGCCCTCCGCGACGCGACCGACCGCTTCGCCTAACCCCCACCCCCACGAGCCGCCATCTTTCCGCCGGTCCGCCACGTTTTCGCGCGCCATATCATGGCGGCTCGGTGGAAGCATGGCGGCTCGGCGGAGCAGTGAAGCGGGGTGGGCTGGTAGACTGTGAGTACTTGTCGCGCTGAGATGGCGCGCTCGCGTCGTAGAACGCTTCCCTCGCCGCCCGGCCCCGACCGGATGATCGGCTGACATTCTTCGTACGGCGACCCTGTGCGCATCCGCGCAGAGGCCACCGATCCGGGCTTTTTCGCCCAGAAACATCACCATGTCTGACATCACTTTCGGCGCGCTCGGCGTGCCCGCCCCGCTCCTCGACGTCCTCGCGAAGGACGGCAAGACCACCGCCTTCCCGATCCAGGTCGACACCCTCCCCGACACGCTCGCCGGTCGCGACGTGCTCGGCCGCGGCAAGACCGGCTCGGGCAAGACCCTCGCCTTCTCGATCCCGCTCGCAGCTCGCCTCGGCGGCCCGCTCGCCGGCGGCAGCCGCCGCTCCGGCCGCATCCTGGGCCTCGTGCTCGCGCCGACTCGCGAACTCGCGACGCAGATCAACGCCACCCTCGAGCCGCTTGCCGCCGCTTACGGCATGAAGACGACCACCATCTTCGGCGGCGTCAACCAGAACCGCCAGGTCGCCGCCCTCAAGGCCGGCGTCGACATCGTCGTGGCCTGCCCCGGGCGCCTCGAAGACCTCATGTCGCAGGGCTTCGTGAAGCTGGATGCCGTGGAGATCACCGTCATCGACGAGGCCGACCACATGGCCGACCTCGGCTTCCT
>Ga0105243_10001002_pt1 | contig 26106 bp, 21 predicted proteins | sample KBSM34metaG_FD_81525 | JGI IMG/M metagenome (GOLD analysis project Ga0105243, IMG submission 81525) | Miscanthus rhizosphere microbial communities from Kellogg Biological Station, Michigan, USA - KBS M3-4 metaG | ecosystem: Host-associated > Plants > Roots > Rhizosphere > Soil | place... | reverse complement strand
TGTCGTAGCGCTGGAGCTGCGCGATCTGCACGCCGCAGGTGTCGGCCGGCGTGCCCGCGTCCTTGTCCCAGACGATGCGCCCGCACAGCGCGCCGGGCGCGTCGGCGCAGGCCTTGAATTCGATCACCGCGTCGTTCTGCGCGGTCATCCACAAGCCTTTCGCGTCATCGCCCCCCACGGCCTGCGCCGAAGGCGCTGACGCCAGGAGTGCTGCGTACATCAGGGCAATCAAGGTCTTCACGGCGCGGCTCCTTCAGATATGTATAGCTATCATATAGTCATCGCTACCCTTTTGTCTCGGTAAATTTGCACGGACAATCCCTGATGCCACGCGCCCCTCGTCGATGCCCCCGACTCCAAAGCCCCAGCCCGCGGCCCGCACAGCAACACGCGACCGAGACTTTCGAGCGCATCTTGGAAGTGACGGCCCAGACGCTGGCCGATATCGGCATCGAGCGGCTGTCCACGAACCTGGCGCGCGAGCGCGCCGGGCTGACGCCGCCGGCGCTGTACCGCTACTTTCCGAACAAGTACGCGCTGCTGTCAGAGCTGGGGCGGCGTCGTGGTGGAGCCAATCCATGCCACGGTCGAGATGATCTTCGACGAACCGCTGGACCTGAAGGCGGTCGCCCGCACGGTAGCCGGCATGGTCGCCAGCCAGATGGCGCGCATCAACTCGGAACGAGACGGCGAGCGGAGTCGCCAGACCCGCAAGTCCGTGCGTGCGAAGTAGCGCGAGTGGCCTTGGCGAACTGGCCGCTCGATCAGCGCTGGTCGGGTGTGTTGCCTAGCGACGTGCGGCAGCGCGGCGCGCGGCGCGCGGCGGCGAAGGTTCGCCAGCCGCCGGCTTGAGTGCACCCAGGCGGGCGCGATGGCTCGCCAGCATGCCGGCGACGATGCGCGCCACCGCCTTGGCATCCATCGGCTCCTCGCACAGCATCTCGACTGCGGCATAGACGAGGTCGACGACGATGCGGCTCACCAGTTGCAACTCGGCGCAGTCGACGCGCGGGAAGCTCTGCTGCAGCAGTTCGGCCTGCGCCTTGGTCACCGCGGCGTGCGAGGCCAGACGCACCTGCTGCAGCGCCGGCACGGCGCGCAGAGCGCGCATGACCCACACGCCGCCGGTCGTCTGAGAGGTCACGGCATAGGTTTCCAGCAGCACGCCTTCGATGGCGCGCTCGAGGTCTTCGTCCGGGCCGCGATAGACGTCGACGGACATCCAGCGCGCGATGCATTCGTTCTGCGCCTGCATCAGCCGCTGGCCGAGCTCACCGAGCAGCGCGTACTTGTTCGGAAAGTAGCGGTACAGCGCCGGCGGCGTCAGGCCGGCACGCTCGCACACGAGGTTCGTCGACAGCCTTTCGACGCCGACGTCGCCCAGCGTGCTGGCCGTGACGTCGAGGATGCGCTCGAAGGTCTCTGTCGCCCGCCGTTGTGCTGGCTGCTTCTTCTGCGCCAGTGACGGAGGGGTCGGGGGCATCGCAGCACGGGATTGTCGCACCAGGGTTTCTCCAGGGCTTGCAATACGGTAGCGATAATTATCCCATAGTCTTCACTACTTTTAAGCCATCGGGCGGGCTGCTCTTCGCGCAGCCAGGCGATGTGGCCGGCCTGGTCGCGCCCGGTGGTCGAGGGCGCGCCGCCGGTCAGTCGCAGCCAGCGCCACAGCTTGAGCGGCCCACGCAGGCCTGGCGCGGCTGCTCGGCATGGATCTCGACAAGCTGCCCGAGATCGTGAAGTCCACCGACGTGCTAGTGTAGTGAGTTATAAATTCGTTGAACTAATCTTCGGCCGCCGTGTCTGTCGTGTAGGGTGTGAACACGACGAGGGCGGCGATGAGAGGAAGACCGAAGGCACAACTGGTGTTGAGCGAGTCCGAACGCGAACAGCTCGTGGCATTGACGCTGCGTCGCAAGACGGCGCAGGCGCTGGCTTTGCGAGCGCGCATCGTGCTGGCCTGCGCCGACGGCACAGACAACAAGGTGGTCGCTGCACGCCAGCGAGTCACACAGCAGACGGTGTCGAAGTGGCGAGCCCGCTTCGTCGAACAGCGTCTGGACGGACTGCTCGATGCGCCGCGTCCGGGCGCGCCGCGCAGCATTGACGACGCCCGCGTTGATGCGCTGATCGCCAAGACCCTGGAGTCGGTCCCGCAAGGTGCCACGCACTGGAGCACGCGCACTATGGCGCGCGAGATGGATGTGTCGCAAACGGCTGTCACGCGCATCTGGCGTGCCTTTGGCCTGCAGCCGCACCGGCAGGAGACCTTCAAGCTCTCCAGCGACCCGCTGTTCGTCGAGAAGGTGCGCGACATCGTCGGGCTGTACCTGGATCCTCCGCTCAAGGCCATGGTGTTGTGCGTGGATGAGAAGAGCCAAATCCAAGCGCTCGACCGTACGCAACCCATTCTGCCGCTGGCCCCGGGCGTTCCCGAGCGGCGCACCCACGACTACATGCGCCACGGCACGACGACGTTGTTTGCGGCGCTGGACATCGCCACCGGAGAAGTGATCGGCGAATTGCATCGGCGCCATCGCAGCAGCGAGTTCCTGCAGTTCCTGCGCACCATCGAAGCCAACGTGCCCAGCGAGTTGGACGTGCATCTGGTGATGGACAACTACGGCACTCACAAAACACCCTCCATCAAGGCCTGGTTCGCGCGGCATCCCCGCTTCCATGTGCACTTCACGCCCACCTCGGCGTCATGGCTGAACCAAGTCGAGCGCTGGTTCGCCACACTCACCGAGAAGTACATCCGACGCGGCACACATCGTTCGACTCGGCAACTCGAGCAGGCGATCCGGCAATACCTGGACATTCACAACGCCAACCCCAAGCCGTTTGTTTGGGCCAAGTCCGCCGACGACATCCTCGCCAGCATCGAGAGATTTTGTCGGCGAATTTCTAACTCACGACACTAGGGCCGCTGCTGCCGGAGGTCGCGGTCGGCGCTGCGGTCGCCGACTATCACGCTCACCTGTACCTCGGCACATCGTCGTGGCTGGGCGCGCACGTGCCGTTCATGAAGACCGACATCTTCCGCAAGATCGCCGCCGTGCCGTGCGCCGTCGACGGCCGCTACCTGGGCGATGGCACTGCAGTCCACCGCAGGCGCCAACCTGTCGTTCCTGCGCGACCGCATCCTCTATCACCCAGACGAGCTGGCCGCCGATGAGGAGCACCCCGAGGTCTACGAGGTGCTCAACCGCATCGCGGCACGCGTGCCGCCGGGCGCGCGCGGGCTCATCTACACGCCCTGGCTCTACGGCGAGCGCACCCCGGTCGACGACCACTGTCTGCGCGCCGGGCTGTTGAACATGTCGCTGGAGCACACCCGCGAGGACATCTTCCGCGCCTTCCTCGAAGGCGTGGCGCTGAACACGCGCTGGATGCTGGAGCCGTTCGAGCACCTGGTCGGCCGGCCCTGCGACCAGATCGCGGCCGTTGGCGGCGGCGCGCAGTCGGACGTGTGGTGCCAGATCATCGCCGACGTCACCGGCCGCCCGATCCGCCAGCTCGAGAACCCGATCCAGGCCAACGCGATCGGCGCCACCTTCCTTGCCGGCGTCGGCACCGGCGTGCTTGGCTTCGACGATCTGCAGCAGGTGCGGCGCGCGCGTCGTGTGTACGAACCGGCCTCGGCGTTGCGCTCGCTGTATGGCGACAAGTTCGCTGCCTTCAAAGAGGTGCGCGCGCGCCTGGCGCCGCTGTACCGCCGTCTCAACGCCCCGCGCGGGAGCATCGCATGACATCCACCCTCCGCCCATGACAGCAGGTCGTCGACCTGTGCCTGCGGCTGTCCGAACGCGGCTACTTCGCCGCCACCGGCGGCAACCTGGCGCAGCGCGTCGACGCGCTGCACGCACACGTGCTGCGCAAACGGCCTGATGTCGGCTGCAGCATTGAGCATTGATTCTTGAAGATGTCGGCAGATACCCAGGATCAGCGTTCGGCGAGATTCACGACCGAATCGGCACGGAGATCCCTTCGCGACGCCTGCGAACGATGCTCAAAGGGCTGGTCGATCAGGGCGCGATCCAGCGATCCGGTGTGTTGAAAGGGACTCGCTACGCTTTGACAGGTGAGCCGATATTGACGCGCAGCGGTCCGAATCGAACCACGGAAGGTCAATAGCCGCGTGCCATCTCCCCAAGTGCTTGTCAGGCTGGGAGATTTATTGACGGCAACGCCGGCCCCCTGTCGATTGACAGGGGGAGATGACCAGGCGCGGACAACTAGGTCACCTCGACGATCCAAACGGGGCGGCTCCCCGGAGACAATCACCCCCATGAAAGTCATCAAACTCCGCGACGGCAAGGAGCGTTCGCTGCTGCGCCGCCACCCCTGGGTGTTCCAGGGCAGCATCGCCACCGGCAAGGCCGACAGCGGCGAGACGGTTCGGGTCGAATCGCACGACGGCAAGTTTCTCGCTTGGGCATCGTTCAGCCCGACCTCGATGATCCGCGTGCGCACATGGAGCTTCGACGAGGCCGAGCGCATCGATGCAGCCTTTTTCGAGCGGCGCATCCAGGCGGCGCTCGCGATTCGCGCGCGGCTGCCGATTGCAAGCGACGGCGTGCGGCTCATCCACGGGGAGGCGGACGGGCTGCCCGGGCTCATCGTCGACCGCTACGCCGATGTGCTGAGCGCGCAGTTCCTGTCCGCCGGCACGGAGCGCTGGAAGAACACCATTGCCGACCTGCTGCTCAAGCTCACCGGCCTCACGCGGCTCTATGAGCGCAGCGACTCCGGCGTGCGCGGGCTCGAAGGGCTCGAACCCGTGACAGGCTGGCTGCGCGGCGAAGGCGCCACTGAAGTGACCATCCGCGAGCACGAATGGAAGCTCACGGTGGACGTGGCCGAGGGACACAAGACCGGCTTCTATCTCGACCAGCGCGACAACCGCAAGCTCTTCGCCGACACCGTGCGGCACTTCGGCTTGCAGCGCGTTCTCAACTGCTATTGCTACACCGGCGGCTTCAGCGTGGCCGCGCTGTCGGGCGGCGCGGGGCATGTGACGAGCGTGGATTCATCGGCACCGGCGCTCGCGCGCGCCACGGCGCACGTCACGCTCAACGGCTTCGACGCATCGCGGCACGAGGCTCTGGATGCGGACGTGAACCAGATGCTGCGCGACGCGATGAAGGAAGGCCGCACGTACGACGCCATCGTGCTCGACCCGCCGAAGTTCGCGCCGACCGCCGCGCACGCCGAGCGCGCCGCGCGCGCCTACAAGGACATCAACCGCCTCGCGTTCAAGCTGCTGGAGCCGGGCGGCGTGCTGTTCACCTTCTCGTGCTCGGGCGGCGTGGGCGCGGAGCTGTTCCACAAGATCGTGGCGGGCGCAGGGCTGGATGCGAATGTCGACGGGCTGATTTATGCGCGCGTGGGCGCGGCGCCGGATCATCCGATGACGGTGACCTTTCCTGAGGGTGAATACCTGAAGGGGCTGATGATCATCAAGAAGTAGATTGGGGCGAGGCATCGCGTCGCGTCGCGTCGCGTCGCATCGAGGATGAACAAGACCCGTTCGGGCTGAGCCTGTCGAAGCCCTTGGTTGCGCCAACCAACTCCCCGTTCAGGCTGAGGTATCGAAGCCCACATCCCGCGGTGGAGGCTTCGATACCTCAGCCCGAACGGCGTATCGGCGTACGCATCGAAGGCTTCGACAGGCTCAGCCCGAACGGAATTGCGTGCCTCATCGGCTTGCCACTCATCGGCTTGCCACTCAGTGAACGCCAGCTCAGCGGACTGCAGTTCAGCCCAAACGCTCATCGCAAGACAGCCACCGGCACTTTCGTCTCGAACTTCGCGCGCCTCACGCTGAAGAAGCTCTTCACGTTGCGCACGTTCGCATCCTGCGTGAAGAGGCGGTTCACCACCGCGTCCCAGGCCGGCATGTCCGCCACGTGAAGCATCAAGATGAAATCCGGCCCCGGTGACACCCGGTGGCATTGCAGCACTGCCACGTCGGCCGCGGCGCGCGACTCGAAGGCGGCGAGGTGCTCGGCGCCTTGCCGGTCGAGCGTGATCTCGGCAAAGACGGTGAGGCTCGAGCCCATGCGCTCGGGCGAGAGGATGGCCACGCGGCGCTCGATGACGCCCGTGTCCACCAGGCGCTTGAGGCGGCGCAGGCAGGTGGCCGGCGAGGTGTGGACGGCGGCGGCCAGTTCGAGATTGGAGAGCGCGGCGTCGTCTTGAAGCGCTTCGAGAATGCGCACGTCGATCGCGTCCAGTTCGATTTTTTCTTTCACGTGTTCCATGTGGAAGATTTTATTGATCAACATCGAACACGTGTGACTATTTCAGCCACAAACGACAATCATTTGGTCACTTTCTCCACACCCAAGCGCCTAAATTCTCCCCCATCTCATCGGTTCTCAACGGAGTCCCCCATGTGCGGCATCGTCGGCGCGGTCAGCAAGAAGAACATCGTCCCCATCCTCATCGAAGGCTTGAAGCGCCTGGAATACCGCGGCTATGACTCCTGCGGAGTAGCAGTGCATCAAGACGGCGCCCTGCGCCGCGCCCGCAGCACAGCCCGCGTCGCCGAGCTGGAACTGAACATCGCCCAAGACAAGGTGCAAGGCGGCACCGGCATCGCCCACACCCGCTGGGCCACGCATGGGGCGCCGGCCGTGCACAACGCCCACCCGCACTTCTCGCATGGCGCCGGCGCCCGCGAAGGCGCGCCCGGCCGCATCGCGCTCGTGCACAACGGCATCATCGAGAACCACGACGAACTGCGCGCCGAACTCATTGCCAAGGGCTACCAGTTCGCCAGCCAGACCGACACCGAAGTCATCGCGCACCTGGTCGACCACCTGTACGACGGCGACCTGCTCGACGCCGTGCAGCGCGCCCTGCTTCGACTCAAAGGCGCCTACGCCATTGCCGTGTTCTGCCGCGACGAACCGAACCGCGTGATCGGTGCACGTGAAGGCTCGCCGCTGGTGCTGGGCATCGGCACCGGCGATCGCGCGGGGGATCACTTTCTTGCGTCAGACGCGATGGCGCTGGCCGGCGTGACCGACCAGATCGTGTACCTCGAAGAAAGCGACGTCGTCGACCTGCAGCTGGGCAAGGTGTGGATCACGCAGCGCACCGCCGAAGGCCGCTACGTGGCCGCGCAGCGCGAGGTACGCACCGTGCATGCGCACAGCGGCGCGGCCGAACTCGGCCCCTACCGCCACTACATGCAGAAGGAAATCTTCGAGCAGCCCAAGGCGATTGCCGACACGCTGGATGCGGTGAACGGCATCTCGCCCGAGCTCTTCGGCGATGGCGCGTACAGCATCTTCAAGAACATCGACAACGTGCTCATCCTCGCGTGCGGCACGAGCTACTACAGCGGCTCGACCGCGAAGTATTGGCTGGAGAGCATCGCGAAGATCCCGACCAGCGTGGAGATTGCGAGCGAATACCGCTACCGCGACAGCGTGCCCAACCCGCGCACGCTGGTCGTGACCATCAGCCAGAGCGGCGAGACGGCCGACACCATCGCGGCGCTCAAGCATGCGCGATCACTCGGCATGACGCACACCCTCACCATCTGCAACGTCGCCACGAGCGCGATGGTGCGCGAGTGCGAGCTGGCGTACATCACGCGCGCGGGCGTGGAGATTGGCGTTGCATCGACCAAGGCCTTCACGACGCAGCTCGTGGGCCTCTTCCTGCTGACGCTGGCGCTGGCGCAGGTGCGCGGGCACCTCACCGACGACCAGGAAGCCGAGCACCTCAAGGCCCTGCGCCACCTGCCCGTGGCCGTGCAGGCCGTGCTCGCGCTCGAGCCGCAAGTGATTGCATGGAGCGAGGAGTTCGCGCGCAAGGAAAACGCCCTCTTCCTCGGCCGCGGGCTGCACTACCCCATCGCCCTCGAAGGCGCGCTGAAGCTCAAGGAGATCAGCTACATCCACGCCGAGGCCTACCCCGCGGGCGAGCTGAAGCACGGGCCGCTGGCGCTGGTGACGGCCGCGATGCCGGTGGTGACGGTGGCGCCGAACGATGCGTTGCTGGAGAAGCTGAAGAGCAACCTGCAGGAAGTGCGTGCGCGGGGTGGCGAGCTGTTTGTGTTTGCGGATGGGGACACGCGGATCGAGAGCAGCGAAGGGCTGCATGTGATTCGCATGCCGGAGCACTATGGGGCGCTGTCACCGATCTTGCATGTGGTGCCGCTGCAGTTGCTGGCGTATCACACGGCTTGTGCGAGGGGGACGGATGTGGATAAGCCGCGGAATTTGGCGAAGAGTGTGACGGTGGAGTGAACGGCACGGGTGAAATGGCGTCTGAGGTAGCTTCGAGCAAAGTCTTGACCTTGGGGGAGATGGATCAAAGACTTAGCGACATCACGCGGCGGTCACGTGGCTCGCAATGTTTTGACTAAATGCTACGCCCCGCATGCGGATCCTTGGGTAGCTACGGCCGCCGTCCATGGTCGCTCGACACGAGCCGCTGAGCGTTTGCCGCCAGCCACTCACCATCATGCCTGGTAAGCCAAGCAAATCCACTTCCTGGTGTCTTGCGCAGTTCAGTCATGGTCTTGGGAAGTGCCACACGCGCAGCGGCAACGATGCGAGCTCGATTCGCTTTGCGTGCCAGCTCGTGCCGCGACGACCTCCATGCACCGGCAAGCTCTGGCTCTGAAGAGAGGAGGCGACTTATGGAAACTACGGAGACGGACAGCTTCGCTGAAATCTGCAGTTTCTCTAGTCCGCGTCGAAGCAGCCTGCGAACATTCACTAGCTTTTCTCTGTCGAGGACCTTTGGTCTCGGGGTGTACTCGAATCCACCGAGCTTTGCCCACCGCACACCCGTCGAGACGCTGATGCCCAAGAAGCGGGCGGCGGCCGAGATCGACGCTTCTCCACCACGCACCCTGTCTGCGAACTGGGAACGAAGCTGTGAAGTTTTCGAAATCCGCTGCTCTGGGACGCGGGGAGATTCGCTGATCACTTCAAGCTCGCCAGATGCGGCATAGGAGCAGACAAAATCGGCCCAATTTTCGAACGTCACCGCGATCAAGAGGAGGTGCTTGAGCGGGTGACCCGATCGGGGAATAGTGCGAAGCATGCTTCCGGGGAATCCGAACTGCCCTTCCTTCATGCAAGACAGCCAACGATATTCGGCCAGCGCCTCAAGTCCCTGAAAATGATGGCGCAAAAGTTTGACGATCTCTGCCAAGCGAAGGTTTCCGCCGGAGGTCATCAGCCCACGTTCGCGCAGCCCGGCACGATAAACCTGCGCAAGCCTTGACTCGTCAAACGTGGATGGCGCAAGACGAACCCAATTGGCCGAAAAGGCGCTCAGTTGGCGTAGACGTTGGAACACTGTCTCCCCAACCATTGGGTAGCTCACCCACGTTCGTGGAAGGCCTGATCTGGGCAAGATCCACCCTCTTCGATGCACTGGCGTAGTTGCATCCCAAGCAACCTGAAGCAGCGCATCATGCGTATCACAAGCATGGACTGATGGCAACTGATGCACGAGACGCCAGTAGCATCGGCCGTGCCGCTCCAATTGCTCATCAAAGCAAGCTTGACACCCTTTCAAAGGATGATGCCCGCCAACTCGACTTGCTGCAATTCCGAGCTTGAACTTCAGGTAGCTCTCGCTGCCGAGCGTCACTGAACGAAGAAGTCCAGAACAAACCTGCGCGCTTCGGTGTACGAGAAAGTACCCCAGTAACGTGTGGCGCAGAGCCAGTCCAACCGCAGGCTGAGGCAAGTCGGGGTGGCGCGCCTTGAGTTGGTCAAGGTGCGAGGGGAAGTCGTGCAGAAGCGCCGCGTGCGGCGCTCTGTACAGCCTACTGCTCGTTTCCACGGCACTCGGACTCGGGTTGAGCATGTGCACAGCCCCAGCCCAGCTGTACAGCGTCTCCCCTTCAAGCAGGAAGGGCAAGTTCATTGTCCGCTTCGGCTACTTCTCATCACCATGGAGACCTTCCGAACGAAAGCAAAAAGAAGACGGACCGTCTTGAGTCATTCAAGACAACCCTTCGATGTCACCACTCGGCCGCTTCCGCGCTTCTTGGGCATGACTCGGTCAAGCCAAGCAGAATCGTGCCGCCTCGCCCATGTCACTTGATTGGATGCGCGCATGTGGAGCCGGGAGCGGCTGCAGTACCCCTCATCGATAAGCGCAAGAATACGAACTCGACACCGCTCCAGCGTAGCCTCATGTCTTCTCCATGCTGGGCCGCCGCGGCGCAGGGGCATCATTTGGTCGAGCCACTTCTTGTCGTGCATTCGGGCCCAGCGATACGCGGCACCGTCCGCCCGAAGAAGAAGCGCGCGGGTAGTACATCCGTCACGCATGGCTTCTAGGACGCGCCCACGAATAAGATCTCTGGCCTCCGACAGATCGGCAGGCACATAGCGATACCGACGCGCTACTCTGAGTGCCTCGTAGCGAGCCAGTAGTTCTGCAGGAAACGCTGCCAGAAATTTCCGAGTTGTCTGAAGGGACGCGTAGCGGACTCCTATGCTGTGCTGCCCGCCACCAGCTGCAAGTTCTCGAGCCGCCACAATTGGATACCCTACCTTCGCAGCGTGAGTGCAAAAGGCTTCTAAAAGAACTGCATCAGGACTGCGCGAGGTCGGTTGCTCAAACAAGTCTGTGGCGGCTGATTCGGCCTTCGCGTCTCTCCCAGACGCGTACACCTCGCTCGTGTTGGAATATTGAGCGACAAACGCGAGGATCGCCGCCTGAAGAACTCTCGGTACTCCAGTAGTGACTCCGCGCAAGTAACCTACAACGTGCCTCTCCGATGCCAAGCATCCGAGGGCCGTCGAGAGTTCATTCATGCTCTTTACTCCCCAGCTGGCAAGGAAGAGACCCGCAACGTCTTCAAGTCCCTGAATCCCGACTCGCCGGTAGATGACATCGTCCAACAGGCGAACTCGAGATGCGGGACGTAGTTCGCTCGCATCACCCCTTAGCGCCCGCACAATCAGCTCCTCCGTTGAACGATACCCCTCGCTGAAATGTGGAGAATGGAGACCAGAGGTCTCCGAGGATCCGCACCGATCGCAGACATCGCCTGGCAATGCGAACGACGTGCGTCCGCCAAATGCATGACCGCAATCGCCGCATCGATCATGCAATGGCCTCAGATGCAAGGGACAGCGCGTGATCGCCGGCACTTGGTGCACGACACGCCAATGCCCGACTCCGTAGAGCCCCAAGTCCTCGCGCAAACACTCTCGACACTGGCGTTGTCGGTCTGCCACAAAGCGGTCTGCACGAGTGCTAAGCGGGAGAATCTGTCGCGCTGATGCCCTGTCCCCTTCGCACAGCGCTGACAGCCAGCGTGCTTCATCTGACCGACGCAAGAAGCTCGCGTAGAACGGAAACGGCGTGTAGTTGCGAACAAAGTCCTCCGGGCTGAGCCTTCCGCCAACCGTGTGACTTGCAAGCCACCCAGCATCGGGGGGGAACACCTGACCGTTGAGTCTCGGTGTTCCGAGAAAGATCCGAGCGGCGTCTGAACCTCGAATGCCGCTCATACGTTTTGCAGCAAGGAGGGCTGAATGCAATGTGGCGCCAACGGGTACCTCTGGCCAAAGTACGGGTTCGCTGATGATGATCACGTCTTGCCTCCCGCTATGCGTCCAAGCTCCGCAAGCAGCTTGGCCTCGAACTCTTTGCTCCTATAGTCCTCTGGCTTGGCAGGTACAACTTGCAGAGGCTGAGGGGCAGTTGCTGACTTGCTAGACTTTTTGCTTGCAACCTTTTCTTGCGGCTCCGGATCTGCGGGAGCTTCGAACTCTCGGGAGTCCTTCGCCGGCTCGCCTCCTATCCAGACCGCTCGAACTTGATACCCGGGAATATCGGTCCAACGCGACAAGGCAGAAAGGTCATGTTGAGCGAATGCGTCAACTTGGTCTCGCACTCCGGCCATCGCGGGACTGCGCGATGCTTCCTCCACCAGTTCTTTCGTCACGCGAACAGCTCCAGTCCGCAATCCAAGCAACAGGGTCGCTGCCCTAAGCCGCGCGAGGTACCGAGGATTGCCGCCAGTGAGACCAAACAGGAACTTCTCCAGGTCTTTCATCGGTTCGTCAGGCTCAGCAAGAAGCTTCGACTGCTTCCAAATGCCCGGGACAAGATCATCCGTCCAGGTGAGATCGGATGCGCTGACGGGTGAAGTGAAGTCAAACCATCCGAACTCCGTCAAGCGAGCCTGGCTCTGAGCAAGGCTCATGAGCTGCGTGAACGCCAGCGGATTCCCCATGAGGGCGACGGCCATGCCCGCATTCAGCAGTCTGAGGAAGAACACAACAAACTCCTTCCCGAAACGCGACCGAGCAAGGGTTGCTTCTTGCGCTTCGTCTATGACAACAAGACCACATCGGTGAGCCACCAGGATGTGAATGATCGCCACGAGTTGCTTTTCGATCGACCAGGAGTTGCCGTGGTACAGATGCACATAGTCGGTTCCCAGGACGCGATCGAGCTCCATCAGTAAACCTATGACGAGTCCCCCCCGACTACCATCGCTCGGCATGTGGACCTTGAGCCAAACCAGTTGCTTAAGGATCAAACAACCGCAGTCGGCAGCATCCTTACCTTCGTGCAATACCACCTGAGGAACGAGTTGCAAAAATCTATCGGCTGTGTGGGTCTTGCCGGTTCCTGTCCAGCCAGAGAGCACCAAGCCACCAGCAAATTCCGGCCTCCATGGCAGTTCCAGAATTGGTTTCCCGACTTGGCTGCCGCTTTCATAGATGTTTCGGCGATTTGCAGGATCGAGGGGATTCTGTCGATCCAGACTGGCGAAAAGTGCATCGTGCAAGCCGCGAGCGGCTAGAAGCATCGCGTCGGTAACGGAAACGACCCGCCTTATCTCCTGAACCAGCGGTATTCGCCGCTTGTAGTCGAGGTTCCCTACACCACCTCTAAATGGATCCTGCTCCATTGCCTGAGACAGCGCTTCGTCGGTGTCGAAGCGAGGCAGTCGTCGCGTTAGCGGATTGTTTTCAACGGCCTCGCTGGCGCGAAGCAGCGGAAGTTGGATGGAGTTACTACTCATTTCTTCGCCTCCTCAGTTGTGCGATCGCCTCACGAGTGGACGTATCGATTGCCAAAGCGACGAACGCTGTCGATGGGACGAGGGCGCGGTCGCGAAGGTCCGGGACGAAGTGCGGGCTCGTAGCCGCCATCTCCCGACGAGTGTTTGCATCAACATTGCGCGTGAGTTCGGCCTTCGTGACCCCGCGGGGAAGCTTTTCGATCTCAGCACGCTTCTGGCGGCGCGCGTTGGCATTGATCTCATCGGTCTCCTTAATACGAGAAGCACGAGCGTTTAGATCGCTGGCTTTGGCAGAAGCACGGTCTGCTCGATCATCAGTTTGAACATCGAGCAGTTCGATCAGAGTCAGACGACGAAGCAATGGATCGTTCGTTTGAAGTATGAGCCGGTGCAACGCGTCCCCGAAGTCAACAAAGATCTCGCTCGGCTCAGATGGGTTCAACCTAGCTACATATCTTCTTCGGCGTCTGCCGGTCGCGTCTAATAGACCCGACTGGTTTAACCATTCGCTGCGATACACGAGGCCTTTGATGAGCCTTCGGCCCAGGCGGGTAGGGTCGACAAGATGGATCCCATCGACGTGAAGCACACAATCCAAGATGGGCAAGCACCTTGCGCGAAGCGAAGTGAGATCGACAGGCTCATCGACCACATAGCCCCGTGAGAGGCACCACCGGTAGATGTCGCCACGATATGGGCGCACTCCTTCCTCTCTCATTTCGGTCGTTAGTAGGTGGTCTACACGCTCATCGTTGTTCTTCCACAAGATGTTCTTGATCAGACGGAACATGTACTCATCCATGTTCACCCCAGCGTTCAGCTTTGGACTCGACTCTCCTCGGACCTGTCGCGTTCCATAGTTGGTTCCATCTGACAGGTGGTCGACATGTCTCTGTCGAGATCGGTGTCTCGACTCCACCATTGCCTTGTCCTCGCCCATATAGGTACGACAGAACTCCCCCGTTTGCTGCGCCTCTTGTAATGCCATGAATGCATTGGCAGCCTTCATCTCCCCGTTGTCTGCCTTTATTCGTCGAAAGTTTCGCGAGTGCCACTGATGGGACTCGATGACGATTCCATACCTGGCGCAGAACTCGATGTGGTCTTCGGCACCGTTCAGCAGAGTCAGCAAAGCACTACAAGTGGAGGGATGCTCGAACCCGACGTGAACTCCGAACGTGTAGCCGAGCTCCGAGTCGACAAGCTCGAAGCGAGTGGGCGCACGCAGGGTGCGCAACCGACTCTGTAACGAAACTGGGTAAAAGTCGCATGGCGTCGCATCAATTTGGCCCTCCAGGGCCACCGATGCTGGACGAAGTCCGGGCCGACGGCGCCGTAGCTGAGTCCTCGGGCGTTCAGAGGTCTCACCCGCGTTGATCGCAGACGCTGACAGATTTGCCTTTCCTCTTGGCCCGTGTCGTCTAAACTGACCGATCGAATAGATCTCTCCCTCAGGCCGCAAAGTGACATCCACATTCAGTCCATCTTGCGCAATGGTTTTGATGCGGTTTTCATTGAGTGTCCGAAGGTAGGCGACTTCAGTTGATACGCCCTTCTTCTTGTACTTCTTCCATCCCGCTTGTATCTCTTCGCGGTCGCTTTCTGTGCAGGCGAATCCACTGCTTCCATCGGAACGTGGGTGCTCTACCCGACGCCCTGTTGGCACCCTGCTGAACTTTGGCTTTCCACGACCTCCAGACTTGTCGAAAGCTGGCAGCAGCGCACCCTCCTCGCCTAGCGAGAGCAAGTACATCCGCAGCGCACGAACCACGAATCGACGCTCGACGCCAACCTCCTTGGATCGAGCGCTTGGCCATGTCTTGTCAAGGCTTCGCTCCAAAATTTGTGCCAATGAGTACTGCTCAATCAGCGGCCTGATGAGCGAGAGTTGCTGGTCGCGGTCCTTTTTCCACTCATCAACGTGGCAGCGCGTGTGGTCGGCATCTCGCAACTGATCGAGATCTTTGTCTTTCCAATACCAACGAGCAGGTCCGGTGTAGTCAACGAATCGGTAATCTCCTTTCTGAAGAGAAGTGATCTTCGCGCGACGCGGAGTTGGGATGTACCAGTTCACATGACCAACTTCGTTCGTTCCCGGGAGTAGCATCAAGTAGGCGAATTCCTCCGTGCAGTGGACAATCCTGGCCCACACCTCGGGCGACCCATCGGCATCGAAGCGCACTACAGCTCGACCGGCCCGAATGTCATTCATCCTCATCTCCCATCAGACTCGAAACCAGGGATCTCGCGACGCGTCCGTGGTCGCACACCAGCGGACTAGCACGAACTATCGGTTTCGATAGGTCGGCATCGATTTCTCGAAGCCAGATGCCTGCACGCAGCATCAACTCTGCATCCTCAAGGACCCCGAAAAGTCGTGCGCATTGGTCACGAGCCACAACAACGGGGCGATCAGCACTGATACGAACAAACTCGGCACAGAACTCCAAGAACTGCGGCATTGATTCGACTCGTGTCAAGGTGTCATAACGCGGGGCGTAGCAGCGCAGGTTCTCAACTAGCTGGGCATCGAACGTCGCCTCGTGAACAATCCGGTGTCGCCCGCCGCATGATCTGGCGTAACGCCGCTCCAGTTCCAACCTCTCAATCGCGCGCTCGTCTTCGAGAAGGAATTTCGTAGGCTTGCAGCCAATGAAGAGAAGACGATTCGACGGCATGGGTGGCAAGATCGCCACGATGTCGATCGTCGCGATATAGGGGATACGGGTGCCCGCTATGTCTCCGTGGTAAATGCCAGCGCTCTTCGCAATGTCGAGCAGCCCCGGAACCCAACCAAGGGATTTCTCCGAGCTGGCGTCCCAGCCGATCGCTGGATGGGGATGGTCGATCGGCCAAGCGGGTAAGCCTTCGCGGATTTCCTTCGCTCCTAACCACGACAAGACCAGACTTGCGTTCTCCTCCTCTTTTGACAGCAAGTGGTAGGAGCGCATAGCAAGAGGCAGGTGCGACAAGATTGGATGCGATACGCGACTGCTTGACCTGCGACGCACGCGGAGCCATGCCTTGTAGGCCTCACCCCTTCCGCGGCCATGGCCCGCCACAAGCTGGCGCCTGAGTCGACCTAGAACCAGGCGCTCGTGGTCGGTATGCGCGGTTGGCGCAGTCATCGCACTGCGCGTGCCGGTTGCATCACTTCGAATGCGACGATCGGTTTGCTCGGTCGAGCACCAGGCCCGTTGATGGGAGCCGACGTCCAACTTGCGCGCGCCGTTGAAGGCCAGGGGTACCCGCGGAAGCATTGAGTTGCCGCAGGACAAGAATGTCTTTCCATCGTCACGCTCCCGCCGTTTCGTGCTGTCGAGCACGAAGCTCGACAAATTCGAACAAAGGGAGAATTGACGCTGCGGAGGCCGCCTCGTAAGATTTCAGCGCAATCCAAGGAAAGCTGATTCCCCCTCGGAACAGCACGGCGCCCCTCCAGGTGGAACTGGTAGGGGCGCTGTTATTTCAAGCTTTATCGAGCATCTGAAGCCTCCGCAATGGTGGGGGGTACTACGCTCTTGCTGGGTTGGCCTTTAGTCCTAGAGCCACGGCAATTTCGTGCGACTGGCCCCGCAGGCACTTTCGTTTCCCTTTCAGAACTGCGTACACCAAGGAGGGGTTGAAGCCCCTCTGTAGTGACCAGTCGCTAATGGTGATGCCTTCTCTCCGAAATTCTTCAAGCAGAGCTCCGTCAAGCCTGTCCGGAGAAGCGTCAGATTCCGCCCTAGCATCGAACGGTCGGAACGAGGTTAGATTTCGATGAGGCGGATCCATGCGAATCATTCGTAAGCCGACCCGGAGTTTCCGGAGCGACGCTTCGTCCTTCGGTGGAAGTCGCATTCCTGCGCAACACGCAAGCAGGGCTCTAAAGATTGTCAATTCGCGGCCGCAACGAGGTCAAGTGGGGGCGGCTTGGACCCCGCAGGCGCACTTGCTGCGTATGAGATATACGCAGTGCAACAGTTCCACTTCGATCGCGACTGTAGAAAGAAGAGGTGAATCTCAGCGAGTACCACTCGTGGGAAGTCCCTTCGGTGCGTTGGTCTCCCCTGCTGCGTATTGAGTAGCAACTCCACTGCCACCGCTAGCGGGGACGGGGAATGTCTTTTTTTGTAACAGGTGCAACTTGGGCGATGGGTGACGTCTTTCGACGTGAGTGCGCCTGCAACATCGTCCGTCTCAACGTTGGGAGAAAGTCATCGAATGAGATCGAGGCCGTGAACGTTGCGCTGAGCGCGCGTCTTGAGTGAGCGGAGTCACCCTTGGGAGATCCGCACGTGAGTAATGGGTCGACTGTCCGCCGTCCTTCCCGCCGGCCTTGGGATACCACACATCGCCTCTGAACACTCCGGCGAGACCGGCCAGGCGCTGGCCACCCTTCTGGGTGACGACGCGGCTTTGTGCGTTGCGCGGATCTGTGCGCAGGTTCCGCACACGGCTCGCAACCGCCTGGCTGTCGGCGTCGTGGTTGCCTCGCATTGCGCCGCGCAGCCCGAACGGCGCATCAGTCGTTCGACCGGCATCGTGCCACGGCCGTCCCTTCGCGAGCCAATTGACGCCTCTTTGTCAGCGCCGTAGACCTGCATGTTGGCTTGCCAAACGCGCTCGGTCTGAGGCGCCAAGGCGTCATCGCGTTGGGCTCGTGCACAGCGTCTGTGCGGCTCGAGTTAAAGCGCCGCGTACCGTCGATATCCGAAATTCATGCTGCTTGACGGCCAGGCGATCGCCGCGATCGGCGTACTGGCCTCGAGGCACTTTTCCGCTACGTCAAATCCAACTCTCGACAAAGCGATCTGCTTGGGCATCGTCGAGTTTCTGGAGGATCGACTCGGCCTCTTCGCCGGAAGCGTCGCATCTATCAGCCTCCAGGGAGTTCCAGTTCGGATTGATCCAGCCCAGTCCCCGCGTGGCGCTCCAACGATCGGCCGAGGATTCCGGACGGCGACTCCCCTGTGGGCATCACCGGTTTGATGCGAAAGACCGACGGTCGGGCTCGGCGCTGCGGTGCGGACGCGCTCGCGAAACGGCGCAACATCACGGTCACCGTCGGCGCAGGGGTCGTCTCATGAAAGGCATCGAGCGGCACTGGTATCCACTCGGTCCCGGCGCTGTCGGGGGCCAGCGTGGTGTCCTGGCTGCGGCCGCACCCAAGACTGCGTTGCCCATCGATCCACTGACCGGCCCGAAGTTCGCGCTTGCCGGACGTGTGGTCACGTTGGACGATGCCTTCAAGGTCATCAATGACGGGGTGGTGTACGTCGACCGGGGCACCATCGTTGCCGTGCAGGGGCGTGCGGACGCCGTGCCACCTGGGTTTGCAAGCACTGCCATTCTCGACACCGGCGGCAGCATCTACCCGGGGCTCATTGAATTGCACAACCACCTCAGCTACAACGCCCTGGGCCTGTGGAGTCCGGTGCCCAAGCTGTATGCGCATCGCGGCCAGTGGCCCAACCATCCGGACTACCGGCGCCTCATCAGCGGCCCCATGACGGTCATCGGTCAACATCGCGATGCCAAGGGCAACGCGGCCCTGCTGGCGCCACTCGTGCGCTATGTCGAGTGCAAATGCCTCTTCGGCGGCGTGACGACCAGCCAGGGCATCATGCTCAACAGCAACGCCGGCGTTCGTCGCTACTACCGCGGAATCCTGCGCAACGTCGAACAGACCGATGACCCGGCACTCTCCGAGGCCCAGGCGCGGATCGCCGATGTCGATGCCAAAGATGCGAGGTCGTTTCTCAATCGACTCGGCAAGGAGGACAGCTGCTTCCTGCTGCACCTGAGCGAGGGCATCACGCCCGACGGGACGACCGTCTCCGCTGCGCGCAGGCACTTCCTCGCGCTCGAGGTCGCGCCCGGCGAGTGGGCCATCAACGATCGCCTGGCAGCGATCCATTCTGCAGGCCTGCTGGCGGAGGACTTCAAGGTCCTGGGCAAGCACAAGGGTTCCATGGTCTGGTCGCCGCTTAGCAATATGCTGCTCTATGGCGCCACCGCGCGGGTCGAGGAAGCGCGTGCAGCCGGCGTTCGCGTCGGACTCGGCAGCGACTGGTCGCCGTCCGGGAGCAAGAATTTGCTGGGCGAACTGAAGGTGGCGTGGCTCTACTCACAACAACTGCTTGGTGGACGCTTCAGCGCGCAGGATCTGTTGGCCATGGCGACGCGGGATGCCGCCCGGATCCTGAAGTGGGATCGCGCACTCGGCAGGCTCGAGGCCGGAATGCGGGCCGATCTCGTCGTCGTGAAGGGCAGGGCGGGAGAGCCGCACGAGGACTTCATCCGCGCCAAGGAGACCGACATCAGCCTTGTCGTGATCAACGGGGTTGCGCGCTACGGGGTTCCAGCTGCGATGAAGGCGCTGGGCGCAAAGGGTGAGGCGGTCAAGGTCGGAGGACAGGGGCGCGAACTGTTCCTCCAGCAGGCGACGAGCGATCCCGACGTCGCCGAGGTCACTCTGAAGTCAGCAACCGCCAAACTAAAGAAGGCGTTCAAGAACCTCAAGGCGCTGGCCGCCAACATCGAGAAGCCGAAAGCAGTCAGGAAGGTGGCGCGGATGGCCGCCGATGCTCCACGGCCGATCGTCTGGTCGTTGACGCTGGATGAGATCAACAATACCGGGATCGACCAGCGACCGCGCCTGCCGTTGACGGCCCGCGCGACTTCACGGGGCCGAAGCTGCTGGCTGCCAGTGCCAAGTCCTCGCCACTGTCAGCCCTCTTGGGATCGATCGAACTCGATCCGTTGACCGTGGCGGACGATCCCAATTCCATCAATTCAAGGGTGCGCATCAGTTCGGCGCCTGGCTGGGGCTGGTGCCGAGCCAGAACTCCAGCGGCGGCAAGACGAGCCTGGGGCGCATCACCAAGCGAGGCGACGACTATCTGCGCACGCTGATGATCCAGGGCGCCAAGTCGGCCGTCATGAGTGCGGGCAAACGCGACGACCCGACCTCCCAATGGCTTGTGCAATTGACTGCGAGAGTAGGTTGGCAAAAGGCCTGCGTGGCGATGGCCAACAAGAACGCTCGCATCCTGTGGGCGGTGATGACGCGTGGCGAAGGCTTCGATCCGAGGCACGTGAGCGTCAAGCCGGGGTGCAAGCTGGCTGTGCGCGAGCGCGTTGCGCCAGCCGCCGTGTCGCTGCTCGCCTGCCCGGCCTGAGGGCCCCCCGGCACTAACAACCGAACAACGCTTCCTTCCACGAAAGACATGCTCTCGAAGATGCATTGACAGGTCAGACCGGCGGCCGGCGAACTCGACTAACCCTGCGTGGCGGCTTCACCGCCCAGACCACGGGGATGGAATGGAGCCCGGCCGAGCGGTTCGTATCTGGGGCCGCACTCACCAAGTGCAACAAGGCCGTTCCTGATTAGCAACCAACTTCAGCCACACGAATGAACAATCGTGTCCGTGGCGGAGTGAGCGTGCAGACCCGCACGAGGCGACACAAGATCGACCGCAGGTCGAAACGGCGGTTGAATCGGTATTGCGCCTCGGCGAGGTAGCGATGCGCGTACTTCTGAAACTTGAATGCGCGATAGGTACCCGAAAGAGAAGTCTTGAGGTTGCTGAGGACGATGTTGATTGCCCGGAAATGCGGTGACTTCACGCTGTCCTTGTGGCTCCCGGTGACGATGCGCTGGTGTATACCGGCGCTGCCGAGGATGCGGAAACCGGGAAGTCCATCAGAAACGACAGTCAACGGCCTCGCCAGTGACTTCGCAGCGAAGTCGGATACCGCCTCGCGTGTGAACGGCCGTTGCGAGAAGCAGGCCACTACGGGTCGGCCTGCTTCAGTGGTTTGCACGGCGGCGACAAAGGGAACTTTGTTTGGCGAACCGCGCCCACTCTTGCCTCCAGAGAACTCACCACCAAGGTAGGCGTCGTCGATCTCCACGCGACCAGTGAGCTGACGATTTTGCTCGCGCATACGCATCACCTCCATCAGCTTGTGCTTGATCAGCCAAGCTGTGGGGTAGGAGACGCCCAGATGGCGCATGAGTTCCAGGGCCGAGATGTTGTTCTTGGCCTGCGTGAGAAGGTGCATAGCCAGGAACCAGCGCCTCAGCGGAAGCTTGGTCGACTCGAAGATCGTGCCGCTGATCGAACTGCACTGATGGCGACACGACGAGCACTGATGGTAGGACAGTCGGCCGCGGCGAAACGCAGTGAACTCGATGCCTTCGCATGAAGGACAGACAAAACCTTGCGGCCATCGCGAGGCGATCAACGCAGCCTCGCACTGCTCCTCGGTCCCGTACCGCTCCATGAACTCAGCCATCGACAGCCCTGACTGTAGGGTCGAGGACTGGCGCGCCGACATTAGGCTCCGGTGGGTGCTCCGTGGCTTTCGCCACGGCCCTCAGTCCGGCTGCCATCGCCACGTTTCCAGCCCCCGCCTCGTCGAACGTAGCGAGCGGATTTCCCGCACTACGCTCCCCTGCGTGCTTCGCGTGAAGGGTTATGGGACCTATCGTGCTGGTGAAGCTTTCGGCGTGAAGTATCGGACTCGGTAGCCATTGAATAGCCCGAAGTTTTCGTACAGCCATTGCCTACTCCACCTCTGCCAGCCGAAGCCCCGACGCATCCGGGCCCGCTGCATATGCCTCCTGATCTTCTTCTCCACCCAGTCCCTGACGAAGTTGAAGCACCGATGGGAGTGCCCGACCGCGAAGTAGGTCACCCACCCTCGCAGTATCGGGTTGATCAGCTCGATCACTCGCGAAACCGGTTGAGAGCGGAAGCGGCGGAAGATATCCCGCAGTTTGGCCAGCAACGCCGTGCGCTTCTTGAGCTTGGGCGTGAACTGCGGCCGCATCTTTCCCCGTAGCGAGCGAACGCGCCGGAACTCGAACCCCAGGAAGCCGAAGCTGTCGCCTCGGTCCAGGTCCACCGTCTTGCTCTTCTCTTCATTGATTTCGACATGGAGCTTGTCCAACTCCTGCCTCAGCCGCATGGGCACCATCTGTCGCAACCGCGCATACCGCGGATGCGCGTCAACGAGGACCACCAAGTCGTCAGCAAACCTTGCGTATTCGATGGCACTGCGCCACCCATTGTGGGTCGCAGCCTTCGCCCGCTCCAACATCCGGTCCACCTCGGTCAGGTAGATGTTGCTGAGCAGCGGAGAGATCACCCCGCCTTGCGGAACGCCTTGCTTGCCTGATGCCTTGAGCATCAGCTTGAGCAATCGCATCACGTCATCGTCGTCGACCCGACGCGCCACCTTGTCCAGCAGCACATCGTGCCGCACGGTATCGAAGTAGGCGCGTAGATCAAGATCAATGACGCACAGCTTGTGCTCGACGATGGCCTTCGCGACACGATCCACCGCTTGATGCGCGGTGCGCCTCGGTCGGTACCCATATGACCCTGGCTGGAAGTCGGCCTCGAAGATCGGCTCCAGGATCAGCTTGAGCGCACCTTGCACCACGCGGTCGCGGATCGCGGGGATCGACAGGACGCGGACCTTGCCCCCGTCCTTCGGTATCTCCGTCTTGCGCGAGCGCAGCGGCTTGTAGGTGCGCGTGGTCAGTTCGTCCTGTATGCCCGTCAGGAAGACATCCGCGCCCTGCGCCTCGATGGCCTCGAACGTCACGCCGTCAATGCCCGGCGCGCCATTGTTCTTCTTGGCCAGCGAGTACGCCTGTTGCAGCGTCTCCATCTTGCACACGTGGACGTACAGCCCCCAGAAGCGCCAAGACGTTTCAGCCTTCGCCTTGACGTATATCCCCCGCCTCAGGTCCTGCAAACTACTGGACGCCTTTGTCATCTCGTCCTTGCCTTCCCGTGTCGTCGGAGGAGTTGCAACGCAGCAGGGCCCCATCACTCCACCGGCGTTACCCGGCTTCATCGCTACCGCGGACCCGTCCGCCACCCTCTCGCCTTCGGCCCACTTCCCGGGTTCGCCGGTTATAGGACCTACCTTGCTTCCGGCGATTTCTCGTCCGGGGCGAGGAGGGCTTCTCCAGTTGCTTAGCATGCCCTGTGTCACCGTGCTGTCGCTTACACCCCGCCGAAGTGGTCAGCCGCGTCGGTCAGATTTCGGCTGCCCATGCTGCTTTCGCCCCAATATCGAGGGCTCAGCCTTCGGGGTTGAGTTTTCGAGGCCACATCCGCGTTCACTTTCGTTACGGCCCGGTGACTCGCACCTTCCCTCAAGGAAGGCTTGTCGATAGGCTTCAGATCATCGCTTTCGCTCCTCTCTGCTATCCAAGCTACGGGGCTCTGACTCTTGCCCCGGCAGGACTGTCTCCTGCTGAACATGCCAGCCTTCGCTGGACGCACGAAACTGCACTCGATTCATCGCCATGAGGCACCTCCACTTTGTGGTGGCCTCATGGTCGTGCCTCACCGGCTCACCAGATGAGCCTGCTGAAGTTGGTTGCTAATCAGGAGGCCGTTTGTAGATGTGCAGTCTGTTCCTCGTCGCCTTGCAGCTTCACCGAGCATCACCTCGCGGTCGGCTAATTCAAGAGTCTTGAAAGGAAAACAATGCGCGCGGGTTGACTTGTGGGGAAGTCCTTGTAGAAGTGTTAGGGAGATGCTGATCAATGAGCACTTCGGCCCGATGTGATGCGACGAGAGGTCGTGATCGCCGCGCCAGCGTGATCAACGAAGGCGAACGCGGCGCCGCGGTGGCGTTTGAAGCCTCTTTCGAGGCCGCTTTCCCCACTCAAGACGCACCTCGGGCTTGGATGTCCAACAACTGCCTCTTGGCGATGACGAGGTTGGCCAGCCCGAACAGGCTGAACAGCTGCGTCTCGTTCTTGGCCAAGCCCTTGTAGCGAACCTTCTTGTGCTTGAACAGGTTCTTGATCACATGGAACGGATGCTCGACCTTCGCGCGCACGCTGGCCTTGAGTTGCTCGATCTCTTCGAGATGCACGCCCAAGGGCTTTTGAAGTTCAGTCGCTTGCGCTTGCCCGGCTGCATGGCGACGTGCCACTGCGGGCCTTGCGCTTCTTCGCGCTTGCCCACACCTCGGTAGCCCGCATCACCGAAGGCGTTCGTCTCTTCGCCATGAAGCAGTGCGCCGGCTTGCGTCACATCGTTGACGTTGGCCGCCGTCGCCACCATCGTGTGCACGAGGCCCGATTCGGCGTCCACCCCAATGTGCGCCTTCATGCCGAAGTGCCACTGGTTTCCCTTCTTGGCCTGATGCATCTCGGGGTCTCGCTCCTTGCCCTCGTTCTTGGTCGAACTGGGTGCCGCGATGATGGTCGCGTCCACGATGGTGCCAGCTCGCATCAGCAGCCCTTGCTCGGCAAGGTGCGCGTTGATCTCGTCGAACAGCGAACGCGTGAGCTTGTTGTCGTGCAGCAAGCGCCTGAACTTCAGCAGCGTCGTCGCATCGGGCACCGACTCGTGCGACAGATCGATTCCCACGAAGTCGCGCAGCGCCTGACTGTCGTACAGCGCGTCTTCCAGCGCCTCGTCGGCCAGGCCGTACCACTGCTGAAGGCAGTACATGCGCAGCATCTTCACCACGCCGATCGGCTGGCGGCCAACCCGCCCGCTCGTCGGATACAACGGCTCGATCACAGCGATCAGCCGTGCCCACGGCACGATGCGCTCCATCTCGGCGAGAAACTTCTCGCGTCGCGTGAGCTTCTTCTTCATCGCGTACTCGGCGCTGGCAAAGCTGCGTTGGCTCATGGTCGTTCAGGCGTGCGGTTCGATGCGATCAGGCATGCATGTCTCATGCCGGACGCGGCGTATTGATCAGCATTTCCTTAGTAGTTCCAAGCGCGTACCTTGGACGTCTACGTCACAGAACCCGTGGTTTAACTGGACCCTCGGGCTTGAGTTCGACGGACACGACGTTCTTCAGCGCGAACTCAGCGACCAGCTTGCGCCCATGCGCGACCGATTCCGCGGCAGCTTTCGTCCCGCGTGAATGCGACACCTTCCGGCGGAAGGCGACAGCGTCATCGCCCGTGACGGTCACCGAGCCGAGCGGATTGCTCACAATGGTCATGCAGTTATTCGCTCCAGGCGATGTCGAGAACTGTGTCGACCACATGGTGTGTTCGATTGCCAAATGAGCTCACGCGCGAGCCCAGTCAGCGGCCAGGCGCAGCACGTCGTCCAGATGACCGTCGGCAATGGCGTCAGCTGCTGTCTTGCCGCCAAGGGCTCCATGCTTCCGTAGTATGAATAGCAGCTTGCTCGAAGGGTCCTCCGCGAGCAGTGCGCGATTGACGGCCGCCAGGGCGCGGCGCTCAAACTTCAGCGCCTCAGCGGGATACCAGTGCCGGCCGCGAATGAACAGCGAGAAGAGTTCGCCGCGCTCGCGTGCCGCGTCGACGGTCTTCCGCTTCACGCCCCAAGCTTCCTCGACTTGGCTGCTCTCGATGAGAGTACCGTCCTGGGTCCATTTGAGGAGACGGGCCTCGCCGCGCAACAGTGCATGCGCGGTTTCTCCGGTGAAGTAGTCGGCCGTCATGGCTCGAGCTCCAAAAAAAATGCCGCGGCATCAAGCCGGGGCAGAACGCAACACGCTGTCATCACGCATGGCGCCTGCTCAGGGAGAAAAAAGCAGGAGCCCGAAGGCCGGCTGGAAGTGTATCTCTCATGGCCCAGCAACTTAGTCATCGTTGCGTATGCGCAAATCCACCAATCTCATCCGCTGACACATTCAGCGGCAAGGGTTTCGCGGGCGCCTCATGGGTTGACCAACGCCCTTTTCGGCTTCCACAAGCAATTCGCGTTGCAACTTGACGCTTTGTACGTGTTCAGACCTCAGAAAATGCTGTTTGTCCGGCGAACTTGTCACGTCTCAGAGAGGGGCCAATCGTCGAGGAAAGCGTCCTCACGAATTGCTTTGCTCGTGGAAGTTCACACACGTAACGGCGGTCGCAGCATGATGCCTGACCATCCTGGTCTCGGCTGGTTTGACAGCGGCCTCCTCGCACTTCCAGACTTCCTCGTTCTTGTCGGCCCTTGCGCGGCATATGACGTCGCCGTCATTGCCATGCCTCTTGGCGGCTTGCCGAGACCCACCAGGAGTTGGCCTTTGAGTGCCGCTGCGGCCGTGCTGCTGGCCCTACGGCCGACGCCGCCGCG
>Ga0105243_10001001_pt1 | contig 26108 bp, 32 predicted proteins | sample KBSM34metaG_FD_81525 | JGI IMG/M metagenome (GOLD analysis project Ga0105243, IMG submission 81525) | Miscanthus rhizosphere microbial communities from Kellogg Biological Station, Michigan, USA - KBS M3-4 metaG | ecosystem: Host-associated > Plants > Roots > Rhizosphere > Soil | place... | reverse complement strand
GAACGGCAAGACGAAGGTCGACTACAAGAACCCCGCACGAGCGCCGCTTCTGCTCATCACGGGCGCCATCGATCGGATCTGTCTGCCGTCGGTGAACCTTTCGAACTTCAAGCAACAACGGAAGGCGCCCTCTGCCACCGACCACAACGAGTACCCGGGCCGCTGCCACTGGCCGGGCCAGGACGGTTGGGAGGAAGTCGCGGACTATGCGCTCAACTGGGCGACCGACCACGCACGCGCAGGTAGTGCCGAGCCTGCCGAGGCCGAACGCGCCGCGACCTCACCCTCGTAGTCGATGGCGGCCTTCATCATCACCCGGATCCAGACGGGTGACTACGAGAGGTGGAGGCCGATGTTCGACCAGGATCGCCCGCTGGCGCGTGAGAAGGCCACGCGCCAGCGGATCTTCCGTAAGGTCGACGATCCGAATCACGTCTTCCTCCTCCTCGAGTTCGATTCCGTCGCCGACGCGGAGGAGGCACGCGGCCGGCTCGAGGAATCGGGCGTGCTCGACCGCTTCGCGGACAAGCACGGGCCGAATGTGCTGGAGGAAGCGCTGGAATAAGCAGTGCAGAGCGCTGTAGCGTCCATCGCCGGATGAGTCGCATCGGCCCTCTTCGGTCACAGGCGAAGGCCCTGGCGGCGAGCGCTCTGGCTGTTGCAACCGTCACTGCAGGTATCGCAGTGCTCGACGATTCGTTGCCGGCCTTCTCGCTGCTTGTGCTCTACGTTCTGGCCGTACTCGTCGTAGCGCTCTTCTTCGGCAGCGTCTGGGCCTCGTTGACTGCCTTGGCGAGCATGTTGGCCTTCAACTACTTCTTTCTGCCGCCGGTGCACACACTACGTCTGGCGGAAAGCAGCCACTGGCTGGCACTTGGCGTCTTCGTGGTGACCGCGGTTGTCGTCGGCACCCTCGCCGGGAGATCGAAACGCCGAGCCACCGAGTCGGAGCAGCGGGAGCGCGAGGCGGCGCTCATTGCCGACATGGCCGGCGATCTCCTGCGTGGCACAGAGCTCGTGCGGGAACTCGATCGCCTTGCGGGCCAGGCCGCGGAGACGCTCGGCCTCTCGTCGGCCCGCATCGAACTCGACGGCAACTCACTTGCTTCGGGGAATGAGGCGCCTTACCCGCTCGAAGCCGGCGGGAAGACAGTCGGCATTCTCTACGGCCCCGCGGACGAGGAACCTTCGATCGAGGCCCGCCACCGGTTGCTACCGGCACTTGGCGCTCTGCTTGCGGTCGCCGGTGAGCGCGAGCAGCTGTCGCGCGAGGCGTTCGAGGCCGAAACTCTGCGTCGTTCGGATGCCGCTAAGACGGCCGTGATCCGGGCTGTCTCGCATGATCTGCGGACGCCGCTGGCGACGATCGAGGCAGCCCTGGACGGCTTGCAAAACGCCGAGCTGGCGCTGAGCTCGGCAGACAGGGGCGAGCTACTCGACACGATTCGTCTCGAGCACACAAGGTTGAAGCGGTTGGTCGAGGATCTGCTCGATCTCTCACGGCTGCAGGCCGACGCCGCCCGACCGGCTCTTGAGCTCTGGCCGGTCAACGAGCTGGTCGAGCAGGCGCTGGCTGCGCTGCCTTCACGCGCTCGGGTCGAGGTCGTCATGCCCGAAGAGATACCCGTTGTCCGCGTCGATGCTGTTCAACTTCAAAGAGCCCTCGTCAACCTGCTAGAGAATGCGCGTCGCCTCTCGCCGCCGGGCGAGTTGGTGACTATCCGCGTCAATGCGACGCGGAAGGAAGTGTTGATCCGCGTCGTGGATCGTGGCCCCGGCATTCCCGAGAGTGAGCAGGAGTTGATCTTCGAGCCATTCCATCGGCTCGACTCGGCCGGCGGCGCCGGGCTTGGCCTCGCGATCGCGCGTGGCTTCGTCGAGGCGAACGGCGGGCGGCTGTGGGTCGAATCTCGCTCGCATCAGGGTGCGTCATTCGCTTTGGCGCTTCCGACGATCGAGGGACCGACGGAAGCAACGCAATGAGCGCGCGGCCCTACGTCTTGATCGTCGACGATGAGCCGCAGTTCCTGCGCGCCCTGGCCACGAACATCCGCGGCGCGGGCTACGAGGTGGACACCGCTGTCACCGGCGACGAAGCCTTGACCAAAGCCGGTCTCCGGACACCCGAAGCAGTGATCCTCGATCTCGTTCTCCCCGACCGCTCGGGGACCGACGTGACCCGTGAGCTGCGCCAGTGGACGACCGTGCCAATCGTCATCGTTTCGGCGGTAGGTGAAGAGGACGAGAAGATCCTGGCTCTCGATGCCGGTGCCGACGATTATGTAACCAAGCCTTTCGCGGTGGGGGAGCTGTTGGCGCGCCTGCGCGCCGTCATGCGCCGCGTCGGGGCGCCGAGCGCCGAGCCCGTGATTCAGGTCGGCGAGTTGCTCATCGACCTCGAGAAGCAGCACGTGTCGATCGCCGGCCAACCTGTTCATCTGACCCCTCACGAGTTCGACATTCTTCGTCTCCTGGCCCAGAACGAGGGCAAGCTCTTGACCCACAAGACGATCCTCAGAGAGGTCTGGGGTCTCGCTTACCAGAGCGAGTCGAGCTACCTACACGTCTATGTCTCGCAGTTGCGCCACAAGCTCGAACAAGATCCGGAGAACCCGCGCTACATCCTCACCGAGCCTCGTGCGGGTTACCGCCTGGTTGACCCGGACACCGAGCGGTCCGGCCGGCCTCTTTAGAGAAGCCTTAGCGTCAACCCGACGATCTTCAGAAGGGGCTTAGGCCGTGCAACCTAGGCTCGAAGGCGTGGAAGGCGTCTTTCATGGGAGAGAGTCGATCGCCCTCGGAAGCAGACTGAAGGATTGGATCGCATCGTTCGGCCACGAGCGCCGTGAGCTCAACCGCGGTCGGCGCGTCGCCGACGTCGAGCTGCGCAAGTCGGAGTCGGTGCCCATGCGCCTCGCTTGGAGGAGCGCGGAGCTGACTGCCGGAGGGGAGCGCCTCGAGCTGGCGCACCAGATACGTGCCCTGGTCCGTGCGGCCTCGCCGCGATACCTACCCGGTGCAGCGCCTCTGCACCGGGGTGCGGTTCGCGTCGAGGCGCATTCACTGCTGGCACTCGCGGACCGGCTATCCGACCTCGGCCGACCGGTTGCACCCCGGGGAATCCTGTTGCTCAAGGATCTCTTGGTCGACGTGGACGGCCCTCTGTACCTCGATTCCGTCAGTCCGCTTGGACCAGCCCTTGCGACGATCGCTGCAGCGTTAGAGGATCAACGGTGATCGAAGCGATGAGGCGGAACGACGGATTCGCAGTGGCAGATCGCGGGGCGGATCGCTGATGTTCGACCTGGCCGCGATCGCGATCGCCATCGCTTGCTTCGCCTTCATCTTCATCCTGCTCTACGCCCTGGAGCGGGTCTGATGTCGGCGGCTGACGCCTTCGGGCTCGTGGTCTCGATCGCCGTGCTGGCGTATCTCGTCTACGCGCTCTTCCGCGGGGAGCGGCTCTAGCTTGAGCGGTCAGGGCATCGCCCAGATCATCGTGTACGCGATCGTCCTGATCGCGCTCGGATATCCGCTCGGCCTCTACATGGCGCGGGTTTACGCGCCCGGCTTCCGCGTCGGCTGGCTGTCCGGGCTCGAGAACGGCTTCTACCGGCTCGTGCGGACAGATCGGGAGCGCGAGCAGGACTGGAAGAGCTACTCGAAGAGCGTGCTCGTCTTCTCGATCCTCTTCTTCGGCGTGCTGTACGCCCTGCAGCGCTTGCAAGCGCACCTGTTCCTCAATCCCGACAACCTCCCCGCAGTGCCTTCGCACATTGCGTTGAACACCACGGCGAGCTTCGTCACCAACACCAACTGGCAGTACTACGGCGGCGAGTACACGATGTCCTATCTGACCCAGATGGGCGGTCTGGCCGTGCAGCAGTTCGTCTCGGCTGCCGTCGGGATGGCGGTCCTGGCCGCGGTGATCCGCGGGTTCAGCCGGCGAAGCTCGACCGAGCTCGGCAACTTCTGGGTCGACCTCTACCGCTCGCTGACGTACATCCTGCTCCCGCTCTCGCTGATCCTCGGACTGATCCTGCTCTCGCAGGGCGTGCCACAGACCTTCGCCGGGCACGCGACCGCCCACACGCTCGAGGGCGCCGCCCAGACGATCGCACGCGGCCCCGTCGCGCTGATGATCGCGATCAAGCAGCTCGGCACGAACGGCGGCGGCTTCTACAACTCCAACTCGGCCGTGCCCTTCGAGAACCCGAACGGGCTGACGAACTTCCTCGAGGTGATCGCGATCCTGCTGATCCCGGCGGCCCAGGTGTTCATGTTCGGGAAGATGGTGCTGGCGCGTCGCCACGCCTGGATGGTGTTCGCGGCGATGTTCACGGTCTTCGTGCTCGGAATCGCGATCGCGCTGCCGGCCGAGCAGCACAGCTCGCAGGTGCTGCGCGCTTCGGGAGTGAACATCACTCAGGGGCACGGCCAGAGCGGCGGCAACATGGCCGACAAGGAGGTCCGCTTCGGCATCGCCAATACGGCCCTGTGGGCGACCGCCACGACCGACGCCTCGAACGGTTCGGTCAACGGCGGCCACGATGCGCTCACCGCGTACGGCGGCGCGGTCGCACTCGTGAACATCTTCTTCGGCGAGGTGATCTTCGGCGGAGTCGGCTCCGGCCTCTACGGGATGTTCTTCTACATCGTGATCGCGGTCTTCATCGCCGGTCTGATGGTGGGCCGTACGCCCGAGTACCTGGGCAAGAAGATCGAGGCGCGCCAGATCAAGTACGCGGCAGTTGGGGCGCTGTTCGTCCCGACGATGGTGTTGACGATGACGGCCGTCGCCGTGGTGACGAAATCCGGGCTCGCGTCGATCTACAATCCGGGCGCGCACGGGTTCACCGAGGCGCTGTACGCCTACACGTCGCAGTCGAACAACAACGGCAGCGCCTTCGCCGGCTACGGCGCGACGAGCTTCTCGGCCTCGTTCGGCACCGTCGCGCTGATGTTCGGCCGCTTTGCGCCGCTGATCGCCGCACTCGCGCTCGGTGGCTCTCTCGCCGGCAAGAAGACCACGCCCGTCTCCGCCGGCACCTTCCGTACCGACGGGCCGACGTTCGTCGTCTTGCTCGTCGGCGTGATCATTCTGACCGCCGGCCTGATGATCTTCCCGGCCCTGACGCTAGGCCCGATCGTGGAGGGGCTGAGCCCCTGATGCTGCGTGACCTGAAGTCTTCCGTGATCGCGGTCGTCGTGCTGACGCTCGTCTTCGGGCTCGCAATTCCGGCGCTCTTCACCGGTTTCGCCCAGCTCGCGTTCTCGAGCCAGGCCGACGGCAGCCTGATCAAGGCGAACGGCAAGGTCGTTGGCTCGCGCCTGGCCGCGCAGGCATTCACGAAGCCGCAGTACTTCCACGAGCGCCCGTCCGCGACGGCCCCGCCCTACAACGCCGGCGCCACGACGTTTGCGAACCTCGGACCTACGAACTCGGATCTCGCCAAGGCCGTGAAGACGCAGGCGGCGGCGATTCTCAAGCTCGAGCGCCCGTACAACCCCGGTTTGACGATCCACGGCATCCCGGTCGACGCGGTCACGACCTCGGGCTCGGGCATCGATCCGGACATCTCGCCTGCCTACGCGCAATTGCAGGCACGCCGCGTGGCAGCCGTGCGCCATCTGCCGCTTGCGAAGGTCCAGCAACTCATCGACGACAACACCGACGGCCGTTCGCTCGGGTTCTTCGGCGAACCCGGCGTGAACGTCCTGAAGCTCAACATCGCCCTCGACAAGTCGCAGGGGAAGTAATGGCACGAGCCTCTACGAGCGTCTTCTCGCGCGATCTGGTCCTCGCGGCGATCCGCGATTCGTTCCCGAAGCTCGACCCGCGCCAACAGGTGCGCAACCCGGTGATGTTCATCGTCGAGCTCGGGAGTGTGATCACAACCGGGATCTTCATCCTCGAGCTCGCCCGCGGCAACACGAGTCAGCTCTGGTTCGTGGGAACGATCGCCTTTTGGCTTTGGCTGACCGTGCTCTTTGCAAACTTCGCGGAGGCGATCGCCGAGGGACGCGGCAAGGCGCAGGCAAATGCGCTTCGGGCGACACGGACGACGACGGTGGCACACCGGCGCAGCGACACGGGGGCCGTCGAGGAAGTGCCGGCGCCGGAGCTGCAGCGCGGCGACGTCGTGATCGTGTCGGCGGGCGAGATCATCCCCGCCGACGGCGAGATCCTCGAAGGTGTCGGCTCGGTCGACGAGTCGGCGATCACAGGCGAGTCGGCTCCGGTCATTCGTGAGTCCGGGGGCGACCGCTCTGCCGTCACCGGCGGCACCAAGCTCCTTTCCGACCAACTGGTGATCAGGGTCACCCAGGAGCCTGGCAAATCGTTCCTCGACCGGATGATCGCGCTCGTCGAGGGCGCGGAGCGACGCAAGACGCCAAACGAGATCGCGCTCAACATCCTGCTCGCCGGATTGACGATCACCTTCCTCGCTGCAGTCGTGACGCTGCGGCCATTCGCGATCTACGCAGGCACCCCCACCTCGCAGACCGTCCTGATCGCCCTGCTCGTCGCCCTCATCCCGACGACGATCGGCGCCCTGCTCTCGGCGATCGGCATCGCCGGAATGGACCGCATGGTGCAGCGCAACGTGCTCGCGACGTCCGGTCGGGCAGTCGAGGCAGCCGGCGACGTTGACGTCCTTCTCCTCGACAAGACCGGAACGATCACACTCGGCAATCGTCAAGCTTCCGAGTTCATCACCGTCGACGGCGTCTCACCAAAGGAGCTCGCGGAGGCCGCCCAGCTCTCGTCGCTCGCCGACGAGACGCCGGAAGGGCGCTCGATCGTCGTTCTGGCAAAGGAGCAGTACGGTCTGCGCGCGCGTGAGCTGAGCCCGCACGAGGCGACCTTTATTCCGTTCTCGGCGACGACGAGGATGAGCGGCGTCGACCTGGACGGCAAGAAGCTGCGTAAGGGCGCAGCCGACGCGGTCAAGAACTTCGTCCAAGAGCAGGGCGGCCGCGCGCCTACGCAGCTCGACGCAGAGGTCGACAAGATCGCGCGGGTCGGCGGAACGCCGCTCGTCGTCGCCCAGGACAACTTCGTGCTCGGAGTCATCCATCTCAAGGACATCGTCAAGGGCGGCATGGGCGAGCGTTTCGACGAGCTCCGGAAGATGGGCATCCGCACGGTGATGATCACCGGCGACAACCGCGTCACCGCCGCCGTAATCGCCGGCGAAGCAGGCGTCGACGACTTTCTTGCCGAGGCGACTCCCGAGGCGAAGATGGCCCTGATCAAGGAGGAGCAAGCGAAGGGACGCATGGTCGCGATGACCGGTGACGGCACGAACGACGCGCCTGCGCTCGCTCAGTCGGACGTAGGAGTTGCCATGAATGCCGGAACCTCCGCGGCGAAGGAGGCCGGCAACATGGTCGACCTCGACAACAACCCGACGAAGCTGATCGAGATCGTCGAGGTCGCCAAGCAACAGCTGATCACCCGCGGCGCGCTGACGACGTTCTCGATCGCGAACGACATCGCGAAGTACTTCGCAATCCTGCCGGCGTTGTTCGCCTTCACCTACGCGACAAAGCCCGGTGAGCGCGGGCCGCTGAACTCGCTGAACATCATGCACCTCGGGACACCGAAGAGCGCAATCGTCTCCGCCATCATCTTCAACGCCTTGATCATTCCGGCGCTGGTGCCCCTCGCGCTGAAAGGCGTCAAGTACCGTGCCATCGGCGCGACAGCGCTACTGCGACGCAACCTGTTGATCTACGGGCTGGGCGGAGTGATCCTGCCCTTCATCGGGATCAAGCTGATCGACCTGATCGTCCACAACCTGTTCGGCGCGTGAGCGTCCGATGACGGGCCAGGGCGTCGGACAGATCCTCCTCTTCCTCGTCGGCACGATTGCATTCGCCTATCCCGTCGTGCTCTGGATGGCCCCGTAGAGTGGCCGCGGGTGCGTGGTCACTACCGGATCCTCGTCGGAATGGCCGCTGGTGTCGGCAAGACCTACCGCATGCTCCAGGAAGGGCGCCGAGCCCAGGAAGAAGGGCGTGACGTCGTGATCGGCTACCTCGAGCCGCACAACCGACCCGAAACAACCGCCCTCGCCGAAGGGCTCGAGGTCGTGCCCCGCCTTCGCGCCGCCCACGGCGGCCTCGAGCTGCAAGAGATGGACGTCGACGCAGTCATCCGACGCGTCCCCGAGCTAGCGCTCGTGGACGAGCTCGCACACACCAACACATCCGGGATGCGGAACCAGAAGCGCTACCAGGACATCGACGAGATCCTCGACGCGGGGATCGACGTGATCTCCACGGTCAACGTCCAGCATCTCGAGAGCCTGAACGACACGATCTTTGAACTGACGGAAGTCCGCGTCCGCGAGACGTTCCCGGACCGGATCCTGGACGAGGCGGACGAGGTCGTGCTGGTCGACCTCTCGCCCGAGGAGCTGCAGGAGCGCCTTCGCGCCGGAAAGGTCTATCCAAAGGAGAGAGCAGAGGTCGCTCTGCAGAACTTCTTTCGGCAGGACAATCTCGCGGCCCTGCGGGAGCTCGTGCTGCGAGAGGTCGCAGAGGACGTGGGAGCGCGACGGCATGCTCACCCGCTCGAGCCGCTGGCCCAGCAGGCGGTCTCCGAGCGGATCCTGGCCCTGATCGAGCCCCAGCCGAAGTCGCAGCGGATCCTCCGGCGTGCGTGGCGTTCCGCGCAGCGTCTCGGCTCCGAGATCGACGCGTTGTGGGTACGGCCGTCGGGACGCGAGCCGACCCGGGAGGAGACAACACAGCTGGCGGCGCTCCGCCGAGTTGCGGGCGTGCTCGGCGTCCATTTCCTCGAAGAGGACGGTGACGACCTCGTCGAGACGGTTCGGCGCGTCGCCCAAGAGCGCGGGTCGACGTACATCTTCGTCGGCACTCCGGACGAGCGGCGTCGCACCGAGATTCTGCGCGGGTCGCTGCTCTCGCGGATGGTCCGTGAGATCCCCGGAATAGACATCCGGGTGGTCGCGGACCGCGCGATGCGCGAGGCCGAGTCACGGTGAGCTTCCTGACGCGCTCCCGATCCGGGGCGGGCTCGTCGCGACGAGTGCTCGTTCCGTTCACGCGCGGGCACCTCGACCCGACGGTTCTCGCTGCGTCGATTCGCATCGCGCGAGCCGAGGACGCCACGCTCGTGCCTGCCTACCTGATCCTGATCCCGCCCGAGTATCCACTCGAAGCGCCGATGAAGGAGGAATGCGCGCAGGCGATACCACTCCTCGAGGCGGTCGAGCACGCTGCCTCGAAGGCGGGAGTCCCCGTGGACGCCCGGGTCGAAAGCGGACGCACGCCGATCCACGCCCTCGAGCGCCTCTGGGACGTCGAGCATTTCGACCGCATCGTCGTTCCGGCGCCTGTCGGTCGCGACTCCGGCTTCTCGCTCAAGGATCTGACGTGGATCCTCGCCCATGCTCCGAGCGAGACAGTGATCCTCCGGCCCGATCCTGCGCTGGAGTCGAACGCTGCTTAGATCGTCTTGAACTGCTCGAACGGCTGCTTGCAGCTCCCGCAGTAGCGCAGGGATCTGCAAGGTGTTGGGCCAAAGATGTTCTCCAGCCGCGTCTCGGTCGAGCCGCAGTACGGACAGCGATGAGCATTGCTCTGCAGCTGCACGAGCGTCGGCGCCGCGATCCCGCGCGGCGACGGCGGTGCGAACCCGGACGCCCGCAGCTTCTCGCGGCCTGCCGCGGTGATGCGGTCTGTCGACCACGAGTCGTCGAGCAGGACCTGGATCTCCGGCTCGGCGCCGAGTGCGCGGATCGAGTCGGCCATTGCGTCGCGCATCACCTCGAGCGCAGGGCAGCCGAGGAACGTGGGCGTGAACTCGACGCGGACACGCCGGTCGTCGACGTCGATGCCGCGCACCACGCCGAGGTCGACGAGGGAGATCACAGGGATCTCGGGGTCCGGGATCTCGGCGAGCGCGTCCCAGACCTGCGCTTCGGTCACCACTTGGTGCCTGCCGGTTGCGAGCGCCGCACCATGGTCATCTCCTCCCAGAGGTCCGCGAGCTCCGCGGTGTGCTCGCCGCGCTGCGCGGAGTCGAGGAGCGCCTCCGCCTGCGGCCGTAGTCGTTCAAGCGCTTCGACGAAACGCGGCTCGTCCCGCAGGCGGTCGAACCACATCTGCGCGTGGATGCGGTGGTACGCCTCCTCGCGATCGATCTTCGTGGCGAGGCCGGCGATCTCGGGATCCTCCGACTGCTTCAACTGCTCGAGCCGCTTCGCGTCGGCCTCCTCGTAGAGATAGTGGCGCGCGATCGTCTCCGCCCAGTCCATGAGCCGCAGCTCGACGAGCGGTGCGCAGCGGTACTCGTCGGGCGAGCGGTCGAACGCGAGCTCGTCGGCTGTCGTCCCTCGCGCGCGCGCGACGAGCTCGTAGAGTGCGCGCGCATGACCGATCTCGTTCTGCGCGATCGACGAGAATGCGACGTCCTCTTCCAGCAGCGGCGCGATGCCCGTCCATTCCGAGTCGCGCCAGCCGAGGATCAGCTCGTCGTCAGCGATCTCCATGAGCAGCTGCTGTTCCTGCTCGTTCACGTGCCTCCTTGAGTTTTTCCTTGAGCGGATAGCCGTCGACCCGGTGGTAGTTGCGGTTGAGCTCGTCGACGAACTCGTCGATCGCGATCACGGCGGAGCGTGGGACGATCCACAGCGCAGTCGACTCCCCGCGCCGGCCGTACTGCTCCCGTGCATAGACATCGGCGAAGTGGTCGTTCGCCGCCTCGACCGAGCCGGCGTGCTGGAGCGGCTGCCCTTTGCGCTCCTGGCGAAAGACTTCGTAGATCACGCAGCGTCCGCGAGTACGACGTTGCGCACCCAGGCCGAGCTCTCGCGCGCCCTCCGCCTGAGGTCGAGTCGTTCCTGTGATCTCGGGCCGTGTCCCGTCACGACGCTCTTCAACTCGTCCCAGTCTGGCTCGCTGTATTCCCAGAGGCCCTCGTCGTTCTTGCGCAGCTTCTGGTCGGGAACGGTCAGGCCGAGCTCCCAGATCTGCGGGACATAGCCGTCGAGGAACTGCTGCCGCGCCTCCTCATTGCCCTGCGACTTGATCCGCCAGATGTACATCGGGTCTTCTTCTTTGGCGATCGGATTGCCGTGGAATTGCATCAGCGGTCCCCACCAGCGGTTCAGGGACTCCTGCACGAGCTCGCGCTGGTCGTCGGTGCCGTTCATCAGCGTCAGGATCACGTCGCGCCCATGCAGGATGTGGAAGGACTCTTCCCAGCAGATCTTCTTCATGATCCGCGCGTAGGGCGCGTACGAGCATTTGAGGAGCGCCTTCTGCGAGATGATCGCCGCCGCGTCGACGAGCCAGGCGATCACGCCGACGTCGCCCCACGTCTTCGTTGGGTAGTGGAAGACGTTGTGGAACTTTGCCTTGCCGCTGATGAGGTCGTCGAGGCACTGCTCGCGCGGCTTGCCGAGGTCCTCGACGACGCGGTAGATCAGCTGCGAGTGGCCGACCTCGTCCTGCACCTTCGCCGTCAGCGCGAGCTTGCGCTGGAGCGTGGGCGCGCGCAGGATCCATTCGCGTTCGGGGAGGACGCCCATCAGCTCGGAGTTGCCGTGCATCTCGATGAACTTGATGAGCTTCGCCCGGTAGTCGTCGGGCATCCAGTCGGCGGTCTCGACCTGGCCTCCGGACTGCACGTACTCGAGGAATTCCTGCTCGTTCATGGGTTTCTCGGCCTCCCTACCTAACGATCGTTAGGGTGTATTGAAGCATGTCCAGCCGGAAGAGGGAGCTCACGCGCGAGGCGGCGCGGCTCTTCGCCGAGAAGGGCTACCACGGCACGTCGATCGGCGACCTGGCCGGCGCGATGGGCGTCCAGAAGGGCTCGCTCTACGCCCACATCGACTCCAAGGCGGATCTGCTCTGGGAGGTCGCGCACGACGGCGCGGTCGCCTTTCACGCCGCCCTCGACGCAGTTCCCGAGAACCAGCCGGCAACAGAGAAGATCAGGCTCGCGTTGCGTGCGCACCTGCGCGTGATCTCCGAGCAGCTCGAGATCGCGACGGTGTTCATTCGTGAATGGCGCTATCTCGAGGGCGAACGGCGCGAGGAATTCCTCGCCGAGCGCCGTCGCTACGAGGACCGCTTCCGCGCGCTCTTCCGTGAAGGGCGCGAGCTCGGCGGGCTGCGAACGGATCTCGACGACGCCACCGCCACCCTGCTCGCTCTGTCGGCAGCGAACTGGGCCTACACCTGGCTGCGGCCTCAGTCCGATACCGATGAGCTTGCCGACCGCTTCTACGCCTTCCTGCTCGACGGCATGCGCGGCTACGCAACTCCTTGATCGGAGTTCGCATGGCATGCTCGCTGCGATGAAGCGTGCCGTTCTGATCGTCAACCCGTTCGCGACCCACGTCACCGAGCAGGCGATCGCAGCCGTCGAGCGGGCGCTGATGCGCGTCGCCTACGTGCGCACGGTGCGGACCGAGGGGCCGCGACACGCGGTCGAGCTCGCCCGTGAGGCCGACGACGCCGATGCCGTGATCGTCTTCTCCGGCGACGGCGGCTTCAACGAGGCTCTGAACGGCATCGAGCGAAACGACCTGCCGCTCGGCTTCGTCCCGGGAGGCGGCACGAGCGTTCTGCCGCGCGCGCTCGGCCTGCCGCGCGACCCGGTCGCGGCGGCCGAGCAGCTGGCAGATGCGCTGGACGCGAATCGCTTCCGCCGTATCTCCACCGGCCGGGTCAACGACCGGCGCTTCGCGTTCGGCGCGGGGATTGGAATCGACGCGGAGGTCGTCCGGCGGATCGACGACCGCGGCCGGTCTCCCGACGGGACGCGGCCGGGAGATCTCGCGTTTGTGAGCACGTTCGCGCGCCTCCTCGTCGAGCACCGCGGCCGACTCGAGCCGATGCTCGAAGTCGAGGGCTTCGGACGCGCCGCGTTCGTCTTCGTCGCGAACGTGAACGTCTACTCGTTCCTCAAAGCAATCGCGATCAAGGCAACGCCTGAGGCCGCGTTCGAGCAGGGACTCGATTTCCTTGCACCGGTGTCGGTGACACCGCGGACGCTGCCGCCACTTCTGTACGCCCTCGCCAGGGGCCGGCCCGCGCGCAACGCCCTGCGGGGCCACGATCTCGACCGGATCGGAGTGAAGACGGACAGGCCGTTGCCGCTTCAGGTCGACGGGGAGGACCTCGGCGACGTGACTGAGGCGGTCTTCGAAGCCGAGCGCGGCTCGATCTCGGTGCTCTCCTAACTTTCGGCCCCAGGACGCGTCGAGTAGTCCGGTGCGGACTATTCCGGCACAGACCACGACGTTGACCACGACAGAGGCGGTCGCCCTCGGCGTCCTGGCGGAAGGCGAGCGCTCGGGCTACGACCTCTTAAAGCGGGTCGAGGCCAGCGTCGGCCACATCTGGTCGCCTGCGAAGAGCCAGCTCTACGCGATCCTCCCCCGCCTCGTCGACGCCGGGCTGGCGCGCCGCCGCACGGTTCGACAGGAGACGCGCCCGGACAAGCAGCTCTACACCCTGACGCCCGCCGGGAAGCGAGCCGTGCGCAGCTGGCTCGAGCACACGGAGCCACGCTCGTTCGACGAGTTGATGCTGAAGGTGTTCTTCGCGAAGCTCGTGCCACGCGCGGCGCTCCTGGCGCAGCTCGACCGCGCGCGTGAGGAGCAGTTGGAGGCACTGGAGGAGTACCGCGCGATCGAGCGGAACATCTCGGGCAAGCCGGCGAGCCGCTTCGGCTATCTGACCCTTCGTTACGGCCTCGAGCTGATGCCGTGCCGCGTCCAGTGGATCGAGCGAGCGTTGAAGGAGCTGTCGCGATGATCGGGGCGATCCTGGCGACGCTGCTCGCCGGCTTCGTACCGTCGTCTGTACCCGTGGCAACCGATGTTGCCGACACAGCGCTCGCGGCCCGGCCTCGGTTTGCGTACGACCGGAGCCGTCCGCTCAACCCGAGGCTCGGCGAGGTTCAGGCGAATGACGGCGTGCTGCGCCAGGCGCTCTCCTTCGACGCGGGCCGTGGACGGAGAGCCGCGTACTGGACACATCCCGCCGGGAGCGGTCCGTGGCCCGTGGTCCTCCTGTCGCCGGGTTACGGAGGAACCGCCAGCACTCAGCTGCCCGACGCGGACCGGCTCGCGCGGCGCGGGATCGCGTCGTTGACGATCGCCCCACCGAGTGTTCTGCTGAGCTGTCGCGCTGCCGCCGACGTGCGGGCCTTCTCGAACTACGTGATTTCGCGTCGCCGTGCGCTCGACCTGCTTGCGCAGCTGCCCGGCGCGGATGCGGCGCGCGTCGCGGCCGTGGGCTTCAGCTTCGGCTCGGCCGTCACGGGGGCGCTCGCCGGTGTCGACCATCGGCTCCGCGGCGCCGTGATCCAGTCGGGGCGAGCTCACCTGAGCACCGCGATCGCAGTTGCCTGCAAGCGTCTCGGGACCAGGAAGCTGAAGGCCTACGTCCGTGCCTACTCGGTCATCGACCCTGTCCATTACGTCTCGAGTGCCTCGCCGGTTTCGCTCCTCTTTCAGAACGGCACCCGTGATCCCGTCTCCCCGGCGAAGGACGTCGACGGCTACTTCCGTGCCGCCAGCGCACCGAAGGAGCGCCGCACCTACGACGCTCCGCACGAGCTCGACGCGCAGGCACTCGCCGACCGGGACGCGTGGCTCGTGAAGCTCCTGCTCGGCTAGAGTCGCGCCTGCAATGGCGCAGGTTCTTCCTGCCGAGCGCGACCTGCGGCGCGTGATCGGCGACGTGGACGGCGCGGGCGATCGCGAGGTCGACGGCGTTGGTGAGCAGCAACTCCTCGACATCTATCGCTCACTCGTCAGGCTGCGCACCTACGACGAGCGTTCGGTCGTCTATCACCGACAAGGGCGCATCGGCACCTACGCGATCTTCTGGAACCACGAGGCGATGCAGGCAGGCGCGTTCCATGCCCTCGACGACGAGGACTGGATCTTCCCCTCCTACCGCGAGTCGGCGATCGGGCTGCTGCGCGGCATGCCGGCGGAGACCGTGCTCTCGTGGTGGCGTGGACATCCGGCGGGCTGGTGGAACCCGGAGGACTACCGCCTTGCCTCCATCTGCGTTCCCATCGCGACGCACGTGCCGCACGCAGCCGGGCTCGCCTGGGGGAAGAAGCTGAAGGGTGAGCGCGCCTGTGCGATCGCCTTCTTCGGCGACGGCGCGACCTCAGAAGGCGCGTTCCACGAAGGCGCGAACTTCGCCGGCGTCACGGGCTCGCCGCTGATCCTCTTTTGCAACAACAACGGCTGGGCGATCTCGACTCCCGTCGAGGCGCAGACGCGTGCGCAGACACTTGCCGACAAAGCTGTCGGCTATGGCATCCCCGGGCTGCGCGCGGACGGAACCGACGTCCTCGCCTGCTACGAAGCGACGCGAGAGGCAGTAATGCGTGCACGCGCCGGGGAAGGACCGACGTTCATCGAAGCGGTGTCCTACCGGACAGCGCCGCACGCGACGGCCGACGATCCCAGCGCGTACATCGACCTCGAGCGGGTCGAGCAGGAGAAGAAGCGCGAGTGCGTGGGCCGCTTCGAGGGCTACCTGACTCGGGCGGGAATCCTCCACGACGATCTCGTCGCGTCGATCCGCGCCGAGGCCGCGGACGAAATGCGCGAGGGCATCAAGAAGGCGGAGGCGGAGCCCGCCGCCGATGTCGCGCTGCTGTTCTCGAATGCATTCGTCGATCCGCCCGCGTCGTTCGGCTCCGATCTCGACGAGCTGCGAGGCACGCTTGGCTGAGCGTTCCATCGTCGAGGCGATCAATGACTGCTTCCACGTCGAGCTCGAGCGTGACGCATCGGTGATGGTGATGGGCGAGGACGTCGGACGTGCAGGCGGAGTCTTCCGAGCGACCGCGGGACTGCGCGACCGCTTCGGGCCGGATCGCTGTTTCGACACACCGCTCGCCGAAGCCGGCATCCTCGGCGCCGCCGTCGGGCTGTGCATGGCGGGTTGGCGCCCCGTGTGCGAGATGCAGTACGACGCCTTCTCGTATCCCTGCCTCGACCAGCTGATCACGCACGTGGGCCGGTACCGCTGGCGAACCGGCGGCAAGATGGAGTTCCCCCTGGTGGTGCGGATGCCGTACGGAGGCGGTGTGCGCGCGCCCGAGCTGCACGACGACTCGCCCGAGACCTACTACGTGCACACACCGGGCGTGAAGGTTGCGATTCCGTCCACACCTGCAGACGCGAAGGGTCTCCTCGCGGCGGCGATTCGCGATTCCGATCCGGTAGTGATCCTCGAGCCGAAGCTTCACTACAGAACGACGAAGGGCGAGGTGCCGGACGGCGAGCACGTCGTGCCGCTCGGCAAGGCACGCCTCGCCCGCGAAGGCGACGACGTCTCGCTCGTCGCGTACGGTTCGATGGTCGCGGTCTGCGAAGCGGCCGCAGACGCGCTCGACGACGTTTCCGTCGAAGTGCTAGACATTCGCTCGCTGAAGCCGCTCGACGAGAAGGCCCTGTTGGCGACTGCGGCGAATACCGGCCGGGTCGTGATCGTGCAGGAGGCACCGCGCACGTGCGGGTTCGCCGCCGAGCTTGCTGCGATCCTCGCCGAGAAGGCGATGCTCGATCTCAGAGGGCCCGTGCTCCGCGTGACCGGCTACGACGTTCCCTATCCGTACTGGCAGATCGAGGACGCCTACATGCCTTCGCCGGAGCGTGTCGTCGCCGCGGTGCGGCGCCTGCTCGAGTTCTAGGCCGGCCGTCTGCGTGACGGAACGACGGGCGAGCCCACGGTTGCGGCTGTGGCTGGAACAGACGCGCGACGGGTACCGATTGCGAGATGCTGCAACAGATGAGCTCGTGCGCACCGACGATCCGCGCATTCGCGTGATCAGGGTCGCGGGAGTCTCCTACCGCCTGGACGCGCTGCAGGACGACGCCTTCGCTCCCGGCCGGCGGCTCGCCCTCGTACCCGAGCCGGACAACGAGCACGATCCCAATGCCGTCGGGGTGTGGGACGACGACCGTCGTTTGCAAGCCGGCTACGTCCCCGCAGAGGTGGCGCGGAACCTCGCGGCCGAGGACTGGCAGGCGGTCTCGATCCACGAGTTCTTCGACGGCGGCCGGCGCGGCGGGCTTCGTGTCCTGCTCGCACCCCGCGACGCCTGGATCGGGCTCCCGCGCGCGTGATCCACGAGATCCCGCTCGAGCGGCGCACGCTTCACGGCCACTTTTCGCGAGACCTGCCGCCGATCCTGACGATCGACAGTGGCGACACCGTTGCCTTCGCCTGCCTCGACGCAGGCTGGCACGTCACACCGTCCGACAAGTTCGAGCCGCGCGAAGCCGAGCTGGACGACGGCCACGCGCTGATCGGGCCTTTCGAGATCCGCGGGGCGCGGGCCGGACAAACGCTCGAGGTGCGGATCGACGAGGTGCGGGTCGGCACCTGGGGTGCGACGTTCGCGGCCGGCTGGCCCTCGCCGCTGAACGACTACCTCGGGCTCGGAGACGGTGAGACGTGCGTCCTGCGCTGGAGTCTCGATCCGGCGGCGGGGACGGGTCGCGACGAACAGGGACGTGAGGTCGACCTTCGCCCCTTCGCAGGCGTGCTCGGGATGCCTCCAGCCGAGCCCGGCGTCCATTCGACCGGGCCGCCCAGGCCCTACGGCGGCAACATCGACTGCACGGAGCTCGTCGCCGGGACCAAGCTCTTCCTCCCGATTCCGGTCGACGGGGCGCTCTTCTCGGCGGGCGACGGCCACGCGCGCCAGGGCGACGGCGAGGTCTCGCAGACGGCGATCGAATGCGGCCTCGATCGCCTGCAGCTGACACTGACGGTCCGGGATGAACCGCAGCTCGACACGCCGCTCGCGTGGACTCCGGAAGCGTGGGTGACGTTCGGCTTCGACGAAGACCTCGACACCGCCGCGGCGATCGCGACGCGAACGATCCTCGACCTGATGGAGCGGGAGCTCGCGCTGGAGCGCCGCGAGGCACTCGGGCTTGCCAGCGTCGTCGTCGATCTACGGGTGACGCAGGTTGTCAACGGCGTCCAGGGTGTGCATGCAGTTCTCCGCCACGACGCGATAAGAATCTGACCGTGGCCTACGAATTCAAGCTCCCCGATCTCGGCGAAGGCCTGACCGAAGGCGAGATCGCCCGCTGGCTCGTGTCGGAAGGACAGCAGATCGGCGAGGACGACCCGCTCGTCGAGATCCAGACCGACAAGACGACGGTCGAGATCCCCTCACCCGCTGCAGGCACCGTCACGAGCATCCTCGTCGAGGAAGGGAAGGTCGTCCCGGTCGGGACGGTGCTCGTGGTCATCGGCGGCGACTCGGGCGACGGCGCGCCCCGGGTCGAGCCGAAGCGTCAGGCCGTCTCGCAGCCGGCGCCCGGCGCGAAAGGACGCGCGACACCGCTCGTGCGCAAGATCGCGCAGGAGCTCGGCGTCGACCTGGACTCGCTCACGGGCACCGGCCCACAGGGGCGCGTCACCGAGGAAGACGTTCGCGGCGCGGCGGCGCCGAAAGAGGGCCGGCGCGAGCCTCTACGCGGCGTGCGGCGCGTGATCGCCGAGCACATGGCGCGAGCCCATCGCGAGGTCCCCGCCGTGACCTGGGTCGAGGAATGCGACTTCTCGGGCGTTGATCTCGACGTGCTCGTGCCGATCGTGCTCAAGGCGGTCGCCGAGTCCCTGCAGGCGTTCCCGGAGCTGAACGCGCGCCTCGAGCGCGACGAGATCGTCTTCCTCGACCGCTACGACCTCGGCGTTGCCGTGCAGACCGACGCCGGGCTCCTCGTTCCCGTCGTGCGCGACTGCGACAGCCGCTCGGTCGACGAGCTCGGCGCAGAAGTGCGGCGCCTGGCGGAGAGCGCACGCGCGGGAAAGCTCGCGCCGGAGGAACTGCGCGGCTCGACGTTCACGGTGACGAGCGCCGGCAAGCTCGGCGGCCTACTGCAGACGCCGATCGTCAATCACCCCGAAGTCGCCATTCTCAGCATCGGCAGGATCGGCGAACGCCCGGTAGTGCGCGACGGCGCTGTCGTTGCTGCGCGAGTCGGCTACGTCTCGGTCACGTTCGATCATCGTGTCGTCGACGGTGCGCGAGCGGCCGAGTTCGGACTCGACGTCATCCGCAGGCTCGAGCAACGGTGAGGCGGGCGCCCGGCGCGAAGCCGGGCGCCCCTCGACTCAGTTGTGCGGGTCGCCCTCGTTCAACTGTGCTCGGATCTCTCCCCCCGGCCACAGGCTCGAGTGGATGTTCGCGTACGTCTTGCCGGCGTCGATCGCACGCACGAGCTCCTCGTACTGGCCCGTGTCGATTCCCTGCGTTCTCGCCCCGGCGGTCGCGGCGATCGGCGGCGAGACGTCGGCCGCCGTGATCGTCCCGTGAATCGTCCCGGACTGCGGGCAAGGCTGCGTGCCGGCGGGTCCGTTGCCGAGGTTTGTGCAGAGGAACACGGAGATGCCGCCGTTCACGCTTCGCTGGCCGAAGTGAATGTGCGACTGCTGCACGGCCCCCTCGAGCCCGCCGTAGCTCAGCTGCCAGTCGATCGAGTTGCCGTCCTTGCTCACGTCAGCCGTAAACGTCGCCGAGGCGACACTCGAGACTGCCGGCACTTCCTGGTAGCCGCTCATCGTTGCCGTGATGTGGTTGAACCCCGCCCCCGAGCCGCCGGCCAGCGCGTACGCGGCGACTCCGAGTGCTGCGACGCAGACCGCGAGCGCCGCGATGACTCCCCTTCGTCTCATCCCCTTCGCCTCCCTGTCTGCCCCGTTCATGAGGAGCCCGGGCACCGGGGCAGTGGCGCCCGGGCATCCACGGGGGACCTACGAAGCCGAAAGCAGAGCGGTTTTCTCAGGCGACCGCGGCAGCCAGATGCGGGGCGATCATGCCCTCGATCTTGGGAGCGCTCGCCCGGCCCTCGATGCGGTCGACGACCCGCTTGCCCTTCACGAGTACGAGCGTCGGCACGGCTCCGACGCTGAACCGCTCGGCGAGGTCTGGCTGTTCGTGAACGTCGACGCGCATGACGCGGAGCCGCGTGCGCTCCTTCCGCGCGAGGTGCGCGAGCAGGCTCTCCATCCGGCGTGCGGGGCCTGAACGCTCGGACGAGAAGAAGACGAGCAAAGGCTTCGCATCGTTGCTCACTAGGCTTTGTCCTCCTGAGGTTGAGTCCCGTGGGAGCGGCTTCGCTGCTTTTCCCTGCAAACGGCCAGCGCAAACCGAGTCACTACACTGGCCTGCAGATGGGTAGCTGGTACTGGATCGGTGTCTGCGCCGGGCTCGGTGTGGCGATCGGGGTCTTGCTCGAGGGCTTGCTGGCGGGGACGCGTGCGGGGCTCGTCGCGGGGCTCGTCCTTGCGGTCGGCGCCGGCGTTCTGGTCGGCCTCGCACTCGGCCAGTGGGACGAGGCAGTGGGCGGCGGTGTGGGTGGAGCACTAGGCGCGGCCGGCTCGGCTCAGCTCGTGTCGGGGACGCTCCGGCGGGGAGGCTCGCGCTTCGGGACGGCGGTGTTCGTCGCGCTCGCAGCCGTTGCGCTGGCGGCGATCGCGTGGATCCCGATCGCCGGTTACCTGGAGGCGGTGCTCGTTCCGGCTTTCGCCGCGCGCCTGCGCGGCCGCGCTGCCGAGCGCTACGCGGGGCTTCGGTCCCTTGCCAAAGACTAGGCGACGCTTGCGGTGCCGCCATCAGGACGGGCGAGCTTTGCTCGCTCGTCCCTGGGAGACGACCGGTCGATCCATTCGAACATGACAACCGACCGCGACAAGAAGGTCATCCTCGTCGTCATCGACGGGTTGACGCCGTCGATGTTCGAGGCGGCGGTTGGTGACGGCCGCTTTCCGGCGCTGTCGTTCCTCGCGGAGCAGGGTCGCTACTCGAGAGCCGTGTCGACGTTCCCGTCACTGACGCCGGTATGTGTGTCGTCGATCGCGACGGGCGCGCATCCCGACGTCCATCACATCCCTCACCTCGTCTGGTACGACCGCGAGCGCTCGCGTCTCGTCGAGTACGGGTCGTCCTTTGCAGCCGTGCGAGCGGCAGGCATGGCACGTTCGATCCTCGACACGATCATCAATCTGAACCGGCTCCATCTCGGTGCCGGCGCCGTGACGATGTACGAGTCGCTCGAGGACGCGGGGCTGACCACGGCCGCGATCAACATCACGTGCTACCGGGGGCGTACGCCACATCTGCCGACGCTTCCCGGCCTGACGATTCCCGCCTACGGCCCGAAGCGGTTCTTCTTCTACAACCTCTTCGAATCCGACCCCACCGGCGCCCCGCTCGCCATCTTCGGCCGGGCCCAGGGATCGATCGACGCGTACGCGGCGGCGGTCGGGCGGTGGCTCGTCACGCGTGACGGCTTCGACTTCCTCGTCTACTACCTCCCGGACTACGACTTCGCCTCGCATGCACACGGCCCCGACGAAGCCTTCGAGGCGCTCGCGCGGAGCGATGCCGCCGTTGGTGCGCTGCTCGATGCGGCCGGGGGGCCGGACGAGTTCCTCGAGCGCTACGCGGTCGTGCTCTGTTCGGATCACGGCCAGACGCACGTCGACCGGCACGTGAGGTTGGAATCGCGCTTCGAGGGGATCGACGGAGCGCTCGTCACCGCCTCGAATCGGGCCGGGATGATCTACCGCCTGCCCGAGTGCAAGCTCGGACCGCGGGAGCTTGCCCTGCGACTGGATGCCGAAGAGGCCGCGGAGACAGTGCTCTTCCTTGAAGGCGACGAGGCCGTGGCGCGGCGCGAAGGCGAGGAGTTGCGCTTCGGCGCCGAGGGAACAACGGGTGATGAGGCTGTGCTCGGGTATCCGGGCGGCCTCGAGCGCGCCTGGGCCGCTCTCCAGAACCCACAGGCCGGCGAGGTGATCGTCTCTGCCGCTCCCGGTTATGAGTTCGGCGATCTCGGGGGCCGTCACCACAGCGGGGGAGGAAGTCACGGCTCGCTGCGTCGCGGGGACTCGGAGGTCCCGATGTTGACGATCGGCTTCGATGCGCACCCACTGTCGATCATCGAGATCGCGCCGGCGGTGCTCGAGCACTTCGGCGTGGAGCCTCCGGCCTACGCGCATGCGCGCACGCGTGTCGCCTGACCCGAGCGAGCTGAGAGGCCGCATGGTCGAGCAGCAGCTGCGCGGCCGCGACGTCGTGGACGAACGCGTGCTCGCCGCAATGGAGCGCGTTCCACGCGAGCTGTTCGTGCCGGAGCGGCTGCAGCGTCGTGCGTACGAAGACGCGGCGCTGCCGATCGGCGAGGGCCAGACGATCTCGCAGCCCTACATGGTCGCGCGCATCGCCGAGGCGCTCGCTTTGACCGGGGACGAGCACGTCCTCGACGTCGGCACCGGCTCGGGCTACCAAGCGGCGGTGTTGGCGGAGCTCGCCGACGAGGTCGACACGATCGAACGTATCCCCGCACTTGCCGAGCAGGCGCGGGACAACCTGAAGGCGGCGGGCTACGAACGCGTGCAGGTCCACGTCGGCGACGGGTCACAGGGCCTCGCCGCGCGTGCGCCGTTCAATGCGATCGCGGTGGCCGCCGCTGCGCCCGAGCTGCCTCAGACGCTTTACGAGCAGCTCGAGCTTCGCGGCCGGCTGGTCGTTCCCGTTGGCCGCCGTGGAGTGCAACAGCTGCAGGTGATCGTGCGCAGCCCCGAGGGCCCGGCCGTCCTGCGCTCTGTGCCGTGTCGTTTCGTCCCGCTCCTGGGCGAGGAGGGCTTCTGAAGGACGGGTTTGCAGCAGGGTGGTCCGGGCACGATGGCGGCGGAATGAGAGAGCTCACGGGAGCAGAGCTGCTCGCGCGGCCCGTGCGATTGCACGGAATCCAGCTCGGGCGCCCCGTCGACCTCTTGCTCGACCGCGACACGCTGCGCACGGTCGGCCTCGACGTTCTCTGCGGCGACGAGGTGCACCGGTTCCTGCCGCTGCCGACTGCGTCTGTAAGCGACGACGAGATCGCGATCCTCTCGCCGCTCGTTCTCCTCGAGGAGGACGAGCTCCACTTCTACCGCTCGAAGACGTTCGCCCTGAGCACCTTGCGCGGGCGTCCCGTGGAGCGCAAGGGTCGAGACCTCGGCGCTCTCGGGGACGTCGTCGTCGGCGCCGTGGGTGAGCTCGTCGCGGTCGTGGTCGCCGGCAAGCGAATTGCCTCGGACGGCGAGCTGCGGTTCGCTGCCACCCGCCGCTCCGCGGCCTAACAGCTAGGCTCGCGAACCGCATGGGTGAACGGGACGCAGCCGTGCCAGTGGGTCTGCGCGTCCGCGCCACCCGGGCCCTTCGCGAGCGGCGCAACTGGGAGCAGCTCGCGAAGTTCTGCCTCGTCGGCGCCCTCGGCTACGTCGTCAACCTCGTGGTCTACGTCGCGCTCCTGGACGGTGCGAACCTCCACTACCGGCTCGCCGCAACGGGATCGTTCCTCGTCGCCGTCACGAACAACTACCTGTGGAACCGGCTCTGGACGTTCCGGCACGACCGCGGGCACTTCGGCTACCAGGGGCTGCGCTTCCTCGTCGTCTCGGGGATCGTCTACCTCTGCAACCTCGCGATCCTGACCATCCTCGTCGAGCTCGGCCTCGGCAAGATCGTCGCGCAGGCGATTGCGATCGTGCTCGTCACACCGGCGAATTTCATCGGCAACAAGCTCTGGTCGTTTCGGAGTCAGCACTGAGGCGTCTCTTCGCGGTCGCCGGTGTCGTGCTCGCGGCGGCGGTCTTCGTCAGCTCCGCCTCCGCGGCGGACACGAAGGCACGGTTGACGAAGGAACGGGCGGTGGCGCTGTTCCTCGCGAACGACAAGGTCGCTGACTGGCTCGATCGCTATCCGGTCAAGGGTCGCCTCACGGACGCGACCTACGAGTCGGACTCGACGAAATGCGCGGCCGGAGCGCAGAGCGGGTGCTGGACGGTGCACGTCTGGTGGAAGAAGAACGACCACGTGGACGCCGGTGAGATTGCGCAGGGCAAGGTCGACGACGCCTCGACCCAAGTGACCGAGGCTTGGACCGGACCGCAGGTCGCGTGGAAGATGGCCCGCGGCTACGCGGGCGCTTTCGGCGGCAAGAAGATCAACAGCCTCTCCGTCTGGCTCGCGTTCTGCGCGGCGTTCCTGCTCGGACTGCTCGACTTCAGACGGCCGCTGTCCTTGCGGAACCTCGACCTCCTCGCGCTGCTGTCGTTCTCCGTGTCTCTGTGGTTCTTCAACCACGGAAACATCTTCACGAGCGTGCCGCTCGCGTATCCTCCGCTGGCGTACCTCCTCGCACGCTGCGTCTGGATCGGCGTGCGCGGCAAACCCGTCAAGGCGGCGCGGCCGATCTGGAAGCCGGCGATCTTGCTTGCCGCGGCGGTCTTCCTGATGGGCTTCCGGATCGGCCTCAACGTCGAGGACTCGAACGTGATCGATGTCGGTTACGCAGGCGTGATCGGCGCGGAACGGATCGCGACCGGTGTCATGCCGTACGACCACTTCCCGGAGGAGGACAACCTCAAGGCGTGCGGTCCCGCCGACTCTTCAGGCGAGATCCGGGACCGGATCCAGTTCAACGGCCGCTGCGAGTCGGCGAATCCGCTGGGCGACACGTACGGGCCGGTCGCCTACGAGGCGTACCTGCCCGGTTATTGGATCCGTGGGTGGTCGGGAAAGTGGGACAACCTTCCCGCCGTGCACCTCACGTCGATCATTTTCGACGTCCTCTGCGCGCTCGGGCTCGGGCTTGTCGGCTTGCGCTTCGGCGGTCGCTGGCTCGGTGCTGCGCTCGTGTTCGCGTGGGCGGCGTTCCCCTTCACGCAGTACGTGTCGATGTCGAACACGAACGACGCGATCGTGCCGGTGTTCCTCATCTTCGGGCTGTGGCTCGCGAGCTCGCCACTTGCGCGCGGAGCCGCCGCGGCGCTCTCGGGCTGGACGAAGTTCGCGACGCTCGTGGTTGCGCCGATGTGGCTCACGTATCCGGGACCGATCCAGTGGCGCCGCCCTCGGCCGGCCCTCGTCTTCGCCACGGGCTTCCTCGCCGCGTCCGTGCTCGCCTTCTCGGTCCTGTTGCTCGACGCCCATCCGATTCAGGCTGCGCAGATCTTCTACGACCGGACGCTGAAGACGCAGATCTCACGCGAGTCGCCGTTCTCGCTCTGGGACTGGGCCCAGTACCACGCACGCGGGATTCCCGACCTCCACGTCGTCCAGTGGGTGCTCGAAGGGCTCCTCATCGTCGGTGCAATCGCCGCGGCATTCTTCCCCCGGGTCAAGACGCCCCTGCAGCTTGGGGCCTTGACGGGTGCGCTCCTGATCGGCTTCGAGCTCGTGTTGACGCACTGGTTTTACCTCTACATCCCCTGGTTCTTCCCCTTCGTCGCGTTCGCCCTGCTGGCAAATGGCCGCGAACAGCCAGAGCCCGGCATCTGAGCGTTCCGTGATCGCCGCAGCGTTCGCGGCAATCGCGCTCTTCGTCCTCGCGTGGACGCTGCTCCACGTCGGCTTCTACAAGCACAAGCAGGTGATCGACACACCCGTCTATCAGCGCTACGGAAATGCGATCGCGGACGGGAAGGTGCCGTACCGCGACTTCGCCGTCGAGTACCCGCCGGGTGCGCTGCCGATGTTCGCCTTACCGGGGCTGGCCGAGCCTGGCAAGAACCAGCAGGTGTCCGCGGGGTTCCGGCGCGCGTTCGAGACGCTCATGTGGATGTGCGGTGCCGTCGCGCTCCTGGCGATGGCGGTCGTGCTGCGGGTACTCCGGCGCAGCAATCTCAACGTCTGGGGGGCGCTCTGCTTCGCCGCGGTCGCTCCGCTTCTTCTCGGGTCAGTGATCCTGAGCCGTTTCGATCTGTGGCCGGCCGCCATCTGCGCAGCGGCACTGGCGGCGCTCGTGTCCAGCCGCCTCCGGCTCGGACATGCTCTGCTCGGTCTCGGGATCACAGCGAAGCTCTTTCCCGTCGTTTTGGTCCCGCTCGGTGTGGGCTATGTGTGGAAGCGCGCAGGCCGGCGGGAGGCACTGACCTGTCTCGCGCTCCTCGCGGGCGTTGTCGCCGCGGTCTTCCTGCCTTTCGTGGTGCTGTCTCCAGGAGGTGTCTGGGACAGCTTGAGCGTCCAGTTGAGGAGGCCGCTGCAGGTCGAGAGTCTCGGCGCTGGGTTCCTG
>Ga0105243_10000994_pt1 | contig 26320 bp, 24 predicted proteins | sample KBSM34metaG_FD_81525 | JGI IMG/M metagenome (GOLD analysis project Ga0105243, IMG submission 81525) | Miscanthus rhizosphere microbial communities from Kellogg Biological Station, Michigan, USA - KBS M3-4 metaG | ecosystem: Host-associated > Plants > Roots > Rhizosphere > Soil | place... | reverse complement strand
TCATGTCGATGTCGAGCGCGTTGATGGCACGCGGGCGGTTGAGGGTCACGTGTCCCACTCCCCGAACGGTGCGGACCAGCACGGTGGGATCGGCGGCGTCGCTCACCCCCGCAACGTTACTCGCGGTGACATCGGGCAGGATGGAATGAGCAGCCGACAACGGCCTGCCCACCCCGCCGAGAGGACGACGATGCCCGAAGGACACCTCCTCGAATTCCGCGATCTGACCAAGACGTTCGGCACGATCCGTGCGGTCGACTCCCTCTCGGCGCTTGTCGAGCCGGGCAGGGTCACGGGCTTCCTCGGCCCCAACGGTGCCGGCAAGACGACGTCGCTGCGGATGCTCCTCGGCCTCATCCGGCCGACGTCGGGCAGCGCCACGATCGGCGGTCAGCGCTACGCCGAGCTGCGCCATCCGCTGCAGACGGTGGGTGCCACGCTGGAAGCGTCGAGCTTCCACCCCGGCCGCACTGCCGCAGACCACCTGCGGGTCTACGCGCAGGCGGCGGGCCTGCCCGCTGGGCGCGTAGACGCCGTGCTGGGCCTGGTCGGGCTCGCCGACGCCGCCGGACGGAAGGTCGGGGGCTTCTCGCTGGGCATGCGCCAGCGTCTCGGGCTCGCCTACACGCTGCTGGGCGACCCCGGGGTGCTCGTGCTGGACGAACCCGCCAATGGACTGGACCCCGAGGGCATCAAGTGGCTGCGCGGCTTCCTCGGCCAGCTCGCAAGCGAAGGGCGGACGGTGCTCGTCTCGTCGCACATGCTGGCCGAAGTGCAGCAGACCGTGACCGCGATGCTCATCATTTCCCGCGGCCGGCTCGTCTACGAGGGCGACATCGCGGGCCTCACGAACGCCGACGATGTCGCGACCGTCATCGACGCCCCCGACCGGGAGGCACTCGCCCGTGCGCTGGATGCGGCGGGCGTCGCGTACACGCAGATCCGGGCGGGCTTCTCCGTCCCGGGCACGGAGCCGGCCGCACTCGGCGCCGTCGCCGCGGCGGCCGGGGTCGCCCTGTCGGGCCTGCAGCGGCGCGGTCCCGCGCTCGAGGAGGTCTTTCTGGAGCTGGTCAATGGCACCCGAGTGGAAAACGGCACCCGAGTGGAAGGGGGAGCGCGATGAGCCTCGCGAACGCCTCGCGGTCCGAGCTGACCAAGCAGTTCACCACCGCGATGTGGTGGATTCTGGCCGCGGTGCTGCTCGCCTACGTCGGCGTCACCGCGGGAGGACTCGCGGCCACGTTCGGCGCGCTGTCCACCGGTGCGATCCCGGCGGAGGCGACGAACGGCTCCGCCATGCCGAGCGACGTCATCCCGCCGCTGATCTACAGCCTGGCGACGTCGGTCGGATACGTCTTCCCGCTCCTGATCGGCACGCTGCTGGTGACGAACGAGTTCCGTCACAAGACGCTCACCCCGACGTTCCTCGCGGTGCCGCGGCGCGGCATCGCGCTCGGCGCGAAGGTGACCGCCGGGGTCGTCATGGGCCTTCTCTACGCGGTCGTCGCGCTGGTCGCCGCGGTCGGTGTCGGCGCTCTGGCCCTCGCTCTGGTCGGGGTGGACACCCGTCTCGGCCACGCGGAGACGTGGGCGATGATCGCGCGGATGGCCGCCGCGTTCGTGCTGTGGACGCTCATCGGCATCGGCATCGGCACGCTCGTGCGCAATCAGGTCGCCGCCGTGGTCGGCGTGCTGGCCTTCACACAGTTCGTCGAGCCCATCGCCCGCACGGTCGCGACGCTCGTCGACGGCGTGTCGGGCGTCACGACCTACCTCCCGGGAGCCGCCTCCGACGCGCTGGTCGGCGCGAGCATCTACACGAGTCTCGGCGGCGCTTCCGCCTCCGCACTGCCGTGGTGGGCCGGGGGTCTCGTGCTGCTCGGCTACGCCGCAGCGCTGCTGCTCATCGGCTACCTGACCAGTTGGCGCCGCGACGTGGCCTGAAACCGACGGGTCTGAAACCGACGGGTCTGAAACCGACGGGTCTGAAACCGAGGGGCCCGGGCGACGCGTCAGGCGAGTTCGACGACGTCGGCGGCAAGATCGTCGCCATCCAGTTGCAGGGCCTTCACGAGCGCGACGCCGTGGCGGGTCGTGATCACCAACCGCTCGAACTCGGCATCCGGGGCCAGATCCACGACCACGGCCGCCCGCCGACGTCGCACCACGACGAAGTCGCTGCCGCTCGCCGACCGCCACGTCCCCATCGCCACCGTCGCCCGCACCAGCGTGCCGGGGGCGGGCACGCCGCGCAGCCATGTCCACGCGTCGTCGGTCAGCTGCACCCGCAGGATGTGCGACCGTTCGACGCGGACGCTGTCCGACCGGTGCGCCAGCACACGCTCCACACCCGACAGCACGACCTCGAGCCGCGTCGCATCGAGCAGCAGGGTCACCATGCCCTCAGTCTGCCAGCGTCACGTTGTGCAGATGCTCACAGCACGGCAACGATCCGGTCTCGCCGCACGCGATATCGTGCATGTCATGCCCCGATACGACCTCGATCCCGACGCCCTCGCGGCGTACCGCCCCGACGTGCGAGAGCCCTCGGACTTCGACGAGTTCTGGGCGCGGACGATCGCGCAGTCGCGGGCTGTCGGGGGCGACGTCGTCGTCGAACGGGTCGACACGGTCCTCACGACGATCGACGTGTTCGATGTGACCTTCCCCGGGTTCGCGGGTGATCCCGTCAAGGCGTGGCTGCACGTGCCGAAGGCGGATGCCGGCGAGAGGGATGCGACGGCGGCGCTTCCGACGGTCATCGAATTCAACGGCTACGGCGGAGGCCGGGGCCTCGCGACCGAGCGACTGGGATGGGCTTCTGCGGGGTACGCGCACCTGTTCATGGACACCCGCGGTCAGGGCTCGACGTGGGGCGCACCGGGCGCGACGCCCGATCCGCACGGCACCGGTCCGTCCACCAACGGCTTCATGACCCGCGGCATCGAGTCGCCCGACGACTACTTCTATCGACGTGTGTTCACCGACGCCGTCCGTCTCGTCGACGCCGCACGCACACTGTCGGTCGTCGACGGCGACCGCATCGCGGTGACCGGCGGCAGCCAGGGCGGCGGGATCACGCTGGCGGCGGGCGCCTTGAGCGACGGCCTCGTCGCCGTCATGCCGGATGTGCCCTTCCTCTGCCACTTCGAACGCGCGATCGGGATGACCGACCGCGAGCCGTACTACGAAGTGGTGCGGTATCTGTCCGTCCATCGCGGCGCCACGGCGGGTGTCTTGGAGACGCTGTCGTACTTCGACGGCGTCAACTTCGCACGCCGGCTGCAGGCGCCCGCGCTCTTCTCCGTGGCCCTGCTCGACCCGATCTGTCCGCCGTCGACCGTGTACGCGGCGTTCAACCACATCGATCGGGACGACAAGCAGATCCGCGTCTACGACTTCAACGAGCACGAGGGCGGACAGGCGTTCCAGTGGGAGGAGCAGGCCCGCTTCCTGGCGGAGCGGCTCGCCTGACCTGCACGCCCGCCCGGCGCCTCAGAGGTGGAACTCGTCCTTGGCGTGGGGAAGCGGGAAGTTCGAGACGGCGGTGATGAGGCCGTCGACGGTCTGCTCGCGCGCGACCGCGCTCACACCCAGGCCGACCTTGCGCGCATCCTTCGCCGTCCGCGGGCCGATGGCGGCGATCACTGTCGTGTCGGGGATCTCCGGGAACTGCTGACGCACCTGCTCGGCCACCGATCCGCTGGTGATGAGGATCGCGTTGATGCGTCCGGTCGCGACGTCGTGAGCGATGCGCTCGGTCACCGGAACCCCCACCGTGCGATAGGCGACCACGCTGCGGACGTCGTGCCCCGCCTCGCTCAGCCTCCGCGTCAGCACCGGCTTCGCGATTTCGCTACGCAGCGTCAGGATGCGACGGGGGTGAGGCTCGAGCTCGATCAGCTGCGACGCCATCCCGGCCGCGGAGTTGTCCTCTTCGGGCACGAGATCGACGCGGTAGCCGACGGCGGCCAGTGCGGCCGCCGTGGTCTCACCGACGGCGGCGACCCGCGTCGCGGAGGGGATGACGGCCCGATAGGCGTAGAGCACGTCGACAGTGGTCGCACTCGTGAGCGTGACCCAGTCGAACGCGCCGGCGGCGAGATCGGCGAGGGCGGTCTCGAGCGTCGTCTGATCGGTCGACGGTGCGAAGTTGATGAGGGGTGCGATCACGGGCACGGCACCCTGCGCACGCAGCGTCGCCGCCACGGAGTCACCCCAGGGACCGCCACGAGGGACGAGCACACGCCACCCCTTGAGGGGCTTGGCGGCGTGCGGATCAGGAATCATGCTCGACTTTCGTGATGCTCAGTCGGGACGCGCGGGTTCGCGGGTCCGGCAACGCGCGGCTCGGGACGACGTTGCCGGCAGCTTGCGCACCATTGCCGCTGCCTGAGAGATGAGCATACCCCGGGGTCAGCGTGTGTACGCGCGAACCAGCGTCCAGACGGTGAGCCCGACGACGGCAGCGGCCCCGAGGACGGCGGCCGTGGCCTGGGCGGGGTTGCGGCGGGCGAAGCGACGAGCGTCCGTCAGGCGGCGGTCGGTGGCGCGGGCGACCCGCTTGGGAACGTTCGCCTTCTCTTCGATCGCGGCGAGCGCTGCCTTCAGCTCGGCGCGCGCGCTCTCCACCGGATCGGTGATGCCGAGGGCGACGGCGGTGCGGGGAATGGGCTGGTCAGAACTCATCGGCCACGTCCTTCACGATTCGCGCGTCGACCTTCACCGCGTCGACGGGGCTGGTGGATCGGCTCAGGTGCTTGAACCGCAGCAGTCCGAGCCACGCGAACACCGCGGCGCCGATGAGCGCGATCACGACCACGATGAGGCTGGCGAGCCACGCCGGCATCCACGACGACAGGCCGATGATCGCGAACGCGGCGAGCGCGGGAAGCGACCAGAAGAGGAAGAACAGGGCGACGATGAACCAGACGCCGCCCATGCCAGCATCCTTGCCCGCCTTCTTGGCCCAGTTCTTCGCCGAATCGACTTCGGCGACCACCAGGTTGCGAACGAGCTCGGGGACCTCACCGACGAGGGTCAGCAGACTGTCGTCCGAGCGGTCGCGGAATCCGCGGGGCGTGGCCATGTCAGTCGGCTGCCTTCTTCACCTCTGCGGCCGTCGCTTCTGCGCTTCGCGCGACGTCATCCGCGGCGCTGCGGCTGGCTTTGAGCGCCGAGTCCAGCTTCTGCCCGGGAGTGCCGTTCTTGCTCGCGGCCCGGGTGATCTTGACGGCGCCGTCCCACAGCGCGCTCGGCAGAGCGAGAGCGGCGGAGGTACCGAGATCCTTCGCCTTGGCGACCTGCTTCTGCACGACCGGCGTGTTCCACAGCTTCAGGTAGCCCGCTTTGATCTGTTCGTAGCGCTCGCGTCCGGCGCGGGAGCCGAGTACATAGCCGGCGGCGAGTCCCACGACGATGCCGATCTTGCCCTTCATGGCGTCTCCTCATGTCCGAGCCCGTGGTGCCTGGTCACTCCAGGGTAGCCCCAATATTCCGATCCCGGCATCCGACCGTCACGGGGCTGTCCCCCTGAGCTGCGCTGTGCTACGCGCGCGACCACAGGGCGTCGCGCCGAACGTGCTCGAGCTCGCGTACCGTATCGGCGACGACACTCGCGATGCCGCCTCCCGCCAGCCATTCACCCACCGCGACGACGCCGTCCAGGTGCGCGAGCGATGCCCGCATCCGCGCCACCCGTTCGGCGTGACCGAGCGCGGATGCCGGCGGCATCAGCTCGATCGGACGGAAGGCGGCTGCGCGCACCGCGCCGATCCCCGGCCACAGCTTCGCGGCCTCGGCCGCGGCGATGGCGATGGGGGTGGCGATGGGGTCCTCGTCGTGGAGCGTGAGCCGCAGGACTCGGCGGTCCGGACCGGCAGCGGCGGCGATGCTCGGCCACGCGGCGGTGACGTCGATCGCGGATGCCGCCGCCATCGTGCCGGGCACGGGGTAGACGCTCGCGGGCCCGGCCGTGCTGGTGCCGGCATCCATCACCAGGGTGACGACGTGCCGCTTCACCGATGCCGAGGGCTCGAAAGCGACGTCGGAGGAGATGTCGAGAGGAGCGACGAGCGCGGTCGCGCTGCGGGCGCCCGCGGCGAGCACCACCGCATCGGCGGTGAGGATCTCGGTGGCGGTGCCGTCGGCATTCTCCACCTGGAGGGCCCAGCCGTCGGCCGTCCGCGACAGGGAGGTCGCACGCGTGTCGACGCGCACATCGGCGTCGAGAAGCGCCAGGCGTTCCGCGAGGCTGTCGACGATGCGGGAGAGACCACCCCGCAGCGTTGCGCGACGGGTGGAGGGCAGCTGATCGACGGCGCCGCCGAGCGACCCGACCCGGGTGAGCGCCGCGCTGAGGCCGGGGACGGCGAGGTCGGCGTCGATCTCGTCGGGGTCGACGGCCCAGGTGCCGATCGTGAGGGGTGCGACGAGACGCTCGCGCACCCGGGCGCCCATCCGTGTGCGCACGAGAGCGCCGAGGCTCCGCTCGCGCCCGATGGTCAGCGGCGGGCGCAGGCGATCGAGATAGGCGCGCCACACGCCGACGTCTCCGATCAGCCGTCGCACCGGCGGTGCCCAGGTATTGGCGGGGATGCCGGCACGGTTCGCGGGCAGGGTGACCACCTCGATGCCGTTCGCGGACGGCGCCGCCACCGCGACGGACTCGTCGGCGGCCGGCTCGACGTCTTCCCGCAGTCCGAGTTGATCGATGAGCGCGCCGAGAGCGCGCGCGGAGAGCGAGAACGTCTCGGCGATGAGGTCGACGTCGATGCCGTCGAGGGTCGCGGTCTCGATGTCGCCGCCCAGTCGCCCGGCGGCGTCGACCAGCACCACCGGCATCCCGATGCGTGCGCACTCCCAGGCGGCCGTCAGTCCGGCGATTCCGCCTCCCACGACGATGACGCGGGTCGCACGCGCCCGATCCACAAGATCGGGGCGGTCGTGGTCGGGTTGTGGGCGGTCGGGGTGGTCGGACACCGTCTCATCCTTTCATCCGCGTGCTGTGGCCACGCGGCGCGGTGCGTTTCGACTCGCTCCGTTCGCTCAACGACCGGGGCGCAGCGGGCGGGAGCGTCCCCCCGGCCGTTGAGCGACGAGCGCAGCGAGGAGGCGAAACGCATCCCCAGGACAGGCAACCTGCCCAAAACAGGCCAAACCCCGACGCAACGGCCTGCGCCGGGCAGATCGCCCCCGCCGGGCACGCCGCGTTTCGCCTCGCTCCGTTCGCTCAACGACCGAGGCGAGGCGGACGAGTGCCCACCTAGAGTGGAGCCGTGCGGCTGTCCTACTTCGGCGGACCGGCGTGGGATGCGGGACCCCTGCCGGCGCGCGGTCGCGGCCAGGAGACGCTGCTGTTCCGTCTCGCGCTCGACGCGGGGACGGTCGTGTCCGCTCGCGCTCTCGCCGACGACCTGTGGTCCTCCGATACGCCCGACGATCCGCGCGCCGCGCTGCAGTCGCTCGTCTCCCGCCTCCGCCGAGCGCTCGGATCCGAGACGATCGAAGCGGTGTCGGGCGGCTACCGTCTCACACTCTCCCGCAACGACATCGACCTCGCGCGGTTTCAGGATCTGGTCGCCGAGGCGCGCACGAACGAGGATGCCGCGCGGTCTCACACCGCCGCCCGCGAGGCACTCGCACTCTGGACCGCGGACCCCTGGATTCCCGAAGGGTTCGACTGGGCACTGCGCGACCTCCTCGAAGACCGGGCCGACGCCGCGCGCCTCGCGTCGGTGCCGCAGACCGAGACGCCACAGCCCCGCAACGCACGACCGGCGCCCGCCGCCGTGGACTCCCCCGTCCCGGCCGCGCTCACGACGCTCATCGGGCGCGGCGACGAGCTCCTGGCCATCACGACCCAGCTCGAGGCCGACCGACTCGTCACGATCATCGGACCGGGCGGGGCCGGCAAGACGACGCTCGCACTGGAAACGGCCCGCCGAGCCGGCGACGCTCTGCTGGTCGAGCTCGCCCCGGCGGGTGCGACGGAGATCTGGGCGGCCATCGCGGCATCCGCCGGGCGCGGCATCCGGCTGACCGATGCGGCGACGCGCATTCAGGAGAGCGACCGCGACCGCGTGCTCGACGCCTTGCGCGGGCGCGACGTGCTCGTCGTGCTCGATAACTGCGAGCACGTCAGCATCGCGGCAGCCACGGTCGCACGAGAGCTGCTGGCGGCGCTTCCCGGCGCGCGGGTGCTCGCCACGAGCCGCGAGCCGCTCGGAGTTCCGGGCGAGGCGTTCGTCTCGCTCGGTCCGCTCCCCCACGACGACGCGGTCGAGCTGTTCGAGCGGCGGGTACGGGCTGCACGGGGCACGCCCCCGGCGACAGCGGATGAAGACCTGGTCGCCCGCATCGTCCGGCGCCTGGACGGGCTCCCGCTCGCGCTCGAGCTGGCGGCGGCGAAGGCGCGCACGCTGACGCTCGCCGAGATCGACGCGGGGCTCGACGACCGCTTCTCCCTCCTCGCGTCGGGACCACGCGCCGCCGATCCGCGGCATCAGACCCTTCGCGCGCTGATCGACTGGAGCTGGGAGCCTCTGCCCGACGATGAACGCACGGCACTGATGGCGGTCTCTGTCTTCGCCGACGGCGTCGGCGTCGAGGATGCCGCGGTCGTCGCCGCCGCATTCGAGACCGGGCACGCGGCGTTCGACGCCCTCGTCGATCGCTCCCTGCTCACGCGGACGCACGGCCGGCTCCGGCTCCTGGAGACCGTTCGCGAGTACGGACTCGAGCGGCTGCGCGAGGACAACCGCGAGCGCGAGGCGCGCATCACGGCGGCGACCGTCCTCGCCCAGCTCGGCATGGTGCGCGAACAGCGGCTGCGCGGCCCCGGTGTGCGCGAGGCGCTCGCCTGGTTCGATGCCAACGACGAGTCGCTCGCGGCGGCCATCCGCCTGACCGAGGGCGATCCTGAGCTCGGCGAGCTGGGGCGTGCTCTCGTGCGCGCCACCGTGTGGCCCTTCTTCATGCGAGAGCGTTTCGGCGAGCTGCAGGCGACGATCGAGCGCTTCGCCGGCACCGACGGCATCCCCGACACCGAGGCGGCCGTGGTTCTCGACGCGCTCATGATCATGATCCCGTCCTTCTCGCCGCCGACCGCCGGAACGCCGCTGTCCGACGAAGCCGTCGCCGCATTCGAGCGCCGCGCCCACGAGATCTCGGCGGGAGCGGCCCGCCACCGCTCCGACCTCGGCCTGGCGATCGCGGCGCTCCTGCGCGCGGCAGCGCGCTCGCTCGTCGCCAGCGGGGGTCGCCGCATCCGGTCCTGGAACCTGTCGACGCGCGATGACGATGTCGCCGACGCGCCCGCCTGGACCCACGCGTTCCTCACGGTGCTGGATGCGGCATCCGCGCAGAACAGCGGCGATGTGGCGACGCTGGGGGTCACCAGCGCCCGCGCTCTGGAGATGTTCGAGACCCTCGGCGATCCCTGGGGCGCCGCCCTCGCCAGCCAACTGCGCTCGGAATGGCTCGTGCTGCAGGGCCGCCTCGAGGAGGCGCTGGCCGTCTCGGATGCCGCCGCGGCGGGGCTCGCGGGGCTCACCTCGGTCTGGGACGTCATTCAGCAGAGCTCGTTGACCCTCAACATCCTCGTCCGGCTCGGCAGATTCGAAGAAGCCCGCATGCGGCTCGAAGAGGTGCGGCGTCTCAGCGAACGAGAGGGGTCGACACGAGCCCTCTTCCAGTACCACTCGACGGCCGCCTCTCTCGCGATCGCCTCCGGCGATGCGGAGGAGACCATGCGCCATCTCGACGCCATGCCCGCCCTCAGCCGTGACCAGCCGCAGAGTCAACTGGAGGCGTGGGCGGGAGCCCGACGCGTGCAAGGGCTCGTGCTGCTCGGACGGCTGGATGAGGCCCGCGAGACGCTCCGCGAAGTGCTGCCGATCGCCATCGAGGTCGATGATCAGCCGATCGCCGCCGACGTCGCCCTCGCGCTCGCGGGCTGGTTGGTGGCCGTCGACCGGATCGACGCGGCCCGGCACGCGTTCACGACCTCTGTGCGCCTGCGCGGTGGGGCCGATGTCACCGACCCCGCGTTCGCGCGGCTGCGCGACGTACTCGGCGATCCCGTACCGGCACTCGCGTCCGCGCCGACACCGCAGCAGGAAGGCGGCGAAGACTTCGAAGCCCTCACCGCCTTCCTGGACTGATCGCTCCGGACCCGAACGATCAGGCCTTCCGCATGTAGGCCCGCACGGTCAGCGGCGCGAACACGATGACGATCACCGCAGCTCCCAGCAGTGACATCCAGAAGTCGGTGCCGATGGTGCCGGCGTTCGCCAGGTCGCGCACCGCCGTGACGAGGTGCGAGATCGGGTTGATGCTCGCGAACCACGCCAGCGGCGCCGGCAGCGAGTCGATCGGCACGTAGGCGTTCGACAGGAACGTCAGCGGGAACAGGATCAGCATCGAGATGCCCTGCACGCTCGAGGCGGTGCGGGCGATGACGCCGAAGAACGCGAAGATCCAGCTGATCGCCCACGAGCACGCGATCACGAGGAGCCCTGCCGCGACGACGCTGCCGAAGCCGCCCGCCGGGTGGTAGCCCATGAAGAACCCCACGACGAAGGTGATGGTCGTGGCGATCGCGTAGCGGAGCGTGTCGGCGAGCAGGGCGCCCGACAGCGGTGCGATGCGTGCGATCGGCAGGGAGCGGAACCGGTCGAACACCCCCTTGTCCATGTCTTCGCGCAGCTGCGTGCCCGTGACGACGGACGTCGTGATGACGGTCTGCACCAGGATGCCGGGGATCAGCGCGGGCAGGTAGCTCTCGACGTTCCCGGCGATCGCGCCGCCGAAGATGTAGGCGAACATCAGGGTGAAGATGATCGGCTGCACCGTGACGTCGACGAGCTGCTCGGGCGTGCGGCGGATCTTCACGAGCCCGCGATAGGCCATCGTGAGGGTGTTCTCGACGGTCTGGCGGAGGCTGGTGCGGTTGGTGAGCCGCCGCTCGGATGCCGGGGTGATCGGCGTCAGTGCGTGCGGCGTGAGGGTGATGGTCATGCGCGGACCTCCGTGATGGCGGCGTTGTCGGTGCGGGCGTCGGCAGACGCGGGATCGGTGTCGTCGGCATCCGCCGGTCGCCCCGTGATGGTCAGGAACACCTCGTCGAGCGTGGGTTTCTGCACGCTCATCTCGGTGAGATGGATGCCGGCTTCGCGGAGGGTGATCAGCAGATCGGCGACGCGGTCGGCATCCGCCATGGGAGCGGTGACGCGCGACGCTTCCGGCGAGAGCGTGCCGTGCACGCCGAGCACCTGCGAGATCGCGCGCAGAGCGTCGTCGGCATCGGCCCGGTCGGCAAGGCGAAGGATCAGAGAGGACGTGCCCACGGAGGCCTTGAGGTCGTCGGCGGTGCCCTCGGCGACGACGCGGCCGTGGTCGATCACGGCGATACGGTCGGCGAGCTGATCGGCCTCGTCGAGGTACTGGGTGGTCAGCACGACGGTCGACCCGCTCGCGACGAGCTCACGGATCGTGTCCCACATCTGACCGCGCGTTCGGGGATCGAGGCCCGTGGTCGGCTCGTCGAGGAAGATGAGCGGCGGCTGGGCGATGAGCGATGCCGCCAGGTCGAGGCGCCGTCGCATGCCGCCGGAGAACTTCTTGAGGGGCCGCCGCGCGGCATCCGTCAGTGCGAAACGGTCGAGCAGGTCGGCCGCCTTACGCTTCGCATCGGCACGGGACAGGCCCAGCAGGCGCCCGAAGATCACGAGGTTCTCGGTGGCGGAGAGCGTCTCGTCGACCGACGCGAACTGGCCCGTCACGCCGATGAGCTGGCGGATGACGTTGGGTTCGCGGACGACGTCGTGACCGAAGATCTCGGCCTTTCCGCCGTCGGGGCGAAGGAGGGTGGCGAGCATGTTGATGGTGGTGGTCTTGCCGGCACCGTTGGGGCCGAGCACGCCGTAGACCGTGCCGGCCTCGACCGAGAGGTCGACGCCGTCCACGGCCCTGTTGTCGCCGAAGACCTTGACGAGGCCTTCGGCGTGCACCGCGAGGGTGGGCGTTGAAGAGGAGGAAGTGGTCATGGCATCCACTGTGCGCCGGCGGCCCTGCCGCCCCGGTGTCATGCCGCTGTCACGGATGGATGCCGCTGTCACGGCGCTGTCACGTGCCGGTCAGGACGCCGATCAGGGCACCGGTCAGGGGCCGACGTATCGCCCGCGGGGTCGGAGGCGGAGCGGCGGCTCCGCCTGCTCTGCGATCGCGTGCGCGATCCATCCCGCGGTCCGCGCGACCGCGAACATGAGCGAGCCGGCGTCGTCGGGCATGCCGGCCGCGACCGTCAACGCGCCGAGGGCCAGATCGATGTTCGGCTGCAGTCCGGTGGGCGCCATCGTCTCGGTCAGCGACGCGACGGCATCCGTTGTGCGGACGTCGAGCGCGGCGACGAGAGGAAGGAGCGCCTCCGCGCGCGCATCGATCGCGCGGTACAGCGGCTGGCCGAACCCCGGAACGCCCCGGACCGATCCGCCGAGGCGCTCGCGAATGGCCACATCCGGGGGCGTCCCCTGCCGGACGGCGGCGATCACTCGGGCCGCGGCGGTGCTGGCCGTCCCGTGCAGGGGCGATTCGAACGCGCCGAGCGCCGCCGTCACGACCGCATACGACGAGGCGCGCGCGGACGCGGCGATGCGCCCGGCGAAGGTCGACGCCGCCAGGTCATGGTCGATCGACAGCACCATCGCGGCGTTGATCGCCGTCAGCTCGGCCGCGCTGGGTGGGGCCCCGGTGAGCGCCTGCCAGACGTGGTGCGGCACGCTTGCCGGCGCCGATGCCGACGCCGCGTCGGGCACGGTCGCCGCAAGGGCCCGCGGAAGGCCGGCGAGGAGGATCTCGCCCGTGCGCGCGAGCGCACCGCGGCCGGCCTCATCGCGGAGCGGGTCGGCGATCGCCAATGCGCGAACGGCGAGCACCACGCGGTCCAGCAGCGACGCGGTGCGCGGCACGCTCGCCAGGACCTCGCGCGCGGCCCCGACGAACGCGTCGGGGACGGCCATCCGCCGCGCGTCGTCGAGCGTCGCTCCGGGTCCGCCCCACAGCCACGCCGCGACGGCGTCGAAGGGATGCTCCCGCGCGAGGAGTGCGGCGGGGATGCCGCGGAAGTACAACTCGTCGTCCTCGATCAGCGCCACATCGGTGTCGAGCACCATCAGCGGTGTGCCCGGCGACCCCGTCGCCGTCCCGGGCGTCGCCGGACCGCGGCCTCGTCGTCGGCGCGCAGCGAAGGCTTCGACCTCGAGCGCGTCGAACGTGGATCCTCGCGCACCCCGCTCGCGCGAGAGCAGCCCGCGCGCGACGTAGGCGTAGAGCGTCTCCACCTTGACGTCGAGGCGGGCGGCGACCTGCCCGGCGGTGAGACGGGGCGCAGTATCCATATTGATCCGATCAACGTTGACGACATCCATCATCCACTCTCACACTGATTCTCGTCCACGAGCCGCCCGGAGGTGTCGCATGACCGTGAAACTGAATCGCCTCGACCAGACACTCATCGACGTGCCCCGCGGCCTCGCGAACGTCGTGGTCGCCGAGACGGCGATCGGCGACGTGCGCGGCGTCGAAGGCTATTACCAGTACCGCCGGTACGACGCGACGGAGCTGGCCCGGACGGCGGTCTTCGAAGACGTCTGGTACCTCTTTCTGCACGGGGATCTTCCCGACGCCCGCACCCGCACCGGCTTCGCCGGGATCGTCGGCGACCCGGCGATCGCGGAAACCGCGACGCGCGTCGTCCAGACGCTCGAGCCTCGGCATCCCGATGTGCTGCACGGTGTGAAGGCTGCGCTGCCGCTGATCGCGGCGGAGCGGGGGATGCGTCCCGTGTACGACCTGGATGCCGCCGAGCGTCTCGCCGACGCCGTCACCCTCACCGCGGCGCTTCCGCACGTGCTGGTCGGGCTGTGGCAGGCGGTCACCGGTGGTGAGCGGCATCCGTCGCTGTCCAGCCGCGGCGTCGTGGCGAACTATCTGTACCAACTCACCGGACGGGTCCCCAACCCCGACGACGAGCGCGCACTGACCGCGTACCTGATCTCGGTGATCGACCACGGACTCAACGCCTCCACCTTCACGGCGCGCGTCATCGCGTCGACCGGCGCCGATGTGGCATCCGCCCTCGCCGGCGCCCTGGGATCGTTGTCCGGTCCCCTCCACGGCGGGGCGCCCTCGCGCGTGCTCGATGCGCTCGATGCCGTCGGGCCCGACCCCGACGCCATCGCGCCGTGGATCCGCGGCGAGCTGGCCGCGGGCCGGCGCCTGATGGGTTTCGGGCACGCCGTCTATCGCACGGGCGATCCCCGCTCCGCGCTGCTGAAGTCCCTCGCGAGCGACCTGGGCGGCGAGCGCGCCTCGTTCGCGCTGCAGTTCGAAGCGGAGGCCGAACGGGCTCTCGCCGAGGCGAAGCCGGGTCGCCTGCTGCACGCCAATGTCGAGTTCTACGCGGCGGTGGTGCTCGAGCGCGTCGGCGTGCCGCGCGAGATGTTGACGCCGACCTTCGCGCTCGCCCGCACCATCGGCTGGGCGGCGCACGTGCTCGAGCAGGCGTCGGATCCGAAGATCATCCGCCCGGCGGCGCGATACGTGGGGCCGCCGCTTGCGACGACGGCGTCGAGTGCGACGATGGAGGCATGAGCCTGCACATCACCGACGACCCGGCCGCCGACACCCTGCTCACCGAGAATCCGCTGGCGCTGCTGATCGGGATGCTGCTCGACCAGCAGGTCGCGATGGAGACGGCGTTCAGCGGCCCGCTGAAGATCCAGGAGCGGATCGGCGCGGTGGATGCCGCGACCATCGCCGGGTACGACCCCGACGCCCTGGTCGCCGCGTTCCAGCAGTCCCCGGCCGTCCACCGCTACCCCGGCTCGATGGCCGGACGCGTGCAGGCGCTCTGTCAGGCGCTCGAGCAGGACTGGGGCGGCGATGCCGCGGCCATCTGGACCGAGGGCGACCCCGACGGCGCGACCGTGCTGAAGCGGTTGAAGGCGCTGCCGGGCTTCGGCGAGCAGAAGGCGAAGATCTTCCTCGCCCTGCTCGGCAAACAGTACGGCTTCACCGGCGCCGGCTGGCGGGAGGCCGCGGGCGCCTACGGCGAGGACGGGTCGTACCGCTCGGTGGCCGACATCGTCTCCCCCGAGTCGCTCGTGAAGGTGCGCGAGTTCAAGAAGGCGGCGAAGGCCGCGGCATCCGCGGCGAAGGGCTGACGGCCGGCGAGGCGCGTTTCGACTCCTCGCTGCGCTCGTCGCTCAACGACCGGGGGTTGCGCCGCCCCGGGTCGCACCGGTCGTTGAGCGAGCGGAGCGAGTCGAAACGCCCCACGCGGCGCATACCACCACCGGTCGTTGAGCGAGCGGAGCGAGTCGAAACGCCCCACGCCTCAGCGTCAGCCCTGCGTGGCGACCCTCTCCGGGTCCTGCGCGGAGCGGAGCGTGATGACCGTCCACGAGACGGCGGGGAGGATGACCCGCCCCCACCCCCCGTTGATGGTGAGTGAGTCGTTCGTCCGCATCGACACTCTCTCCGGATCGGACAGCGTGTTCACGGCATACATGTCGTCGTCGGCGAGCGTCTGCGCGTGTGCGGTACCGACGGCGAAAGATCCGAGCTCGAACACCAGCGCCGTAGCCTCCGTCTGCGACCGGTTGACGACGAAGATGCTGACCGTGCCGGCGGCCGCATCGTGGGTGGTGATGGCGTCGATGGTCGGCACCGTGCCGTAGACGGCGGTGTCGTAAGTGTCGGATTCCACCCGTGTCGTCACCACCTCGCCGACCGCGAGCGCGGAGGTGAGGGCGAAGGGGAAGAACGTGGTCTGCTTCCACGCGATGCCACCCGGCTCGGTCATGATCGGGGCGATGACGTTCACGAGTTGCGCGAGCGACGCGCTCGTCACCCGGTCCGCACGACGCAGGAGAGAGATCAGGAGGTTTCCCACGACGACGGCGTCGAGGACCGAGTACGCATCCTCGAGCAGCCGCGGCGCGACGGGCCAGTTGTCGGCGCCGGTGATCTTGTCGACCTTCTCGAAGCGCTCGTTGTACCAGACGTTCCACTCGTCGAAGGAGATGTTGACCACGTGATCGCTGCGCTTGACGGCTTTGACGTGGTCGATGGTCGTGACGACCTGCTCGATGAAGGCGTCCATGTCGACGGCGGAGGCGAGGAAGCTCGCGGCGTCGCCGCCCTTCTCCTCGTAGTAGGCGTGGCAGGAGATGAAGTCGACATCGTCGTACGCGTGGGACAGGACGACCCGCTCCCACTCGCCGAAGGTGGACATGTGACGGCTGGACGATCCGCAGACGACGAGTTCGAGGGACGGGTCGAACATCCGCATGGCGCGGGCGGTCTGCGCGGCGAGCTTGCCGTAGTCGTCGGCGGATCGGTGCCCGAGCTGCCACGGTCCGTCCATCTCGTTGCCGAGGCACCACATCCGCACATCGAACGGCTGGGCTCTCCCGTTGGCGGCCCGTTCGAGAGCACGGGCGCTGCTCCCGGGAAGGTTGGCGTACTCGAGCAGGTCGAGCGCTTCGAGCGTTCCGCGCGTGCCGAGGTTGACGGCGAGCACCAGCTCGCTGCCGATCGACTCCAGCCACCGATGGAACTCGTGGAGACCCACCTCGTTGGTCTCTGTGGAGTGCCAGGCGAGGTCGATGCGCTGCGGCCGCTCGCCCCGCGGGCCGACGCTGTCCTCCCAACGAAACCCGGAGACGAAGTTGCCCCCGGGGTAGCGGATAGCGCTCACCCCCAGCTCACGCACGAGCTCGCGCACGTCTTCTCGGAATCCGTCGGCGTCCGCTGTGGGGTGGGTCGGCTCGTAGATGCCGTCGTACACAGAGCGGCCCAGGTGCTCCACGAAGGATCCGAACAGTCGGCGGTTGACGGCGCCGATCGGCAGCCGGAGGTCGAACATGAGTCGTGCGGTGGTCATTGCGGCCTCTCGTCGGGGGTCGGTGGGGTTCATTTGAGTCCGGTGCTCGCGACGCTTTGGATGAACCGGCGCTGGAGCACGAGGAAGAGGACGGCGAGGGGTGCCAGCGCGATGAGGGACCCGGCCATCATCACGCCGTAGGGGATGATGCCGTCAGGTCCGGTCAGCAGCGTCAGCCCGGACGTGATGGTCCCCATCTGCTGATCGGTCGTGAACACGAGTGGCCACAGAAGGTCGTTCCAGTTGTTGACGAACGTGTAGATCCCCAGGGTCACCAGGGCCGGCACGGCGTTGGGGAGCACGATGCTGCGGAAGATGCGCAACTCGGATGCCCCGTCGATCCGTGCGGCGTTGTCGAGATCACGCGGAAGCGACAGGAAGAACTGGCGCAGGAAGAAGATTCCAAAGGCGTCCGCCGCACGCGGAGCGATGAGTCCCGTGAAGGAGTTGATCCATCCGAGGTCGGCGACCAGCTGGTACACCGGGATCAGGGTCGCCTGGAAGGGAACCATCAGGCTCGCGACGATAGCGATCAGCAGCAGCTTGCTCCCGCGGAAGTCGACGCGGGCGAGCACGTATGCCGCAAGCGAGTCGAAGACGAGAGCGAACAGGGTCACGCCGCCGGCGAAGACGAAGCTGTTGAGGATCAGGCGCGCGAACGGCAGATCGGTGAAGATACGCGTGAAGTTGTCCAGCGTCCACGTGCCGGGTGTGAGGGTGGGAGGAAAGGCGTTGACTTCGGCGACCGGCTTGAACGCCGTGAAGACGATGATCGCGATCGGCAAGACGACCAGGAGCGCGACGACCAGCATCCCGGCGAAGAACAGCCAGCGGCCGACCCGATCGGTGAGACGGCGGCGACGGGCGAGAGCGCTCATGGTCACGCGGCATCCTCCTCACGACGGGACGTGATCGCGAACTGCACCAGGCTCAGCAGCAACGTGGCGACCAGCAGCACGTAGGACAGCGCCGACGCGAAGCCGAGTTCCAGGTCCTTGAACCCCGACTTGTAGATCTGCATCACGACGGTTTGGGTGCTCTGGTACGGCCCACCGCCGGTGAGGATGTAGATCTGGTCGAACGCCTGCAACGCGGCGATGGTGGCGATCACCAGGACGAAGCCGGTCGTGTTGCTGAGAAGCGGGACGGTGACGTTGCGGAACCGGGCCAGCGGTCCGGCGCCGTCCATCTTGGCCGCCTCGTACAGGCTCTGGGGGATCTCCTGGACACCCGCCAGGAACACGATCATGTAGAAGGGGAAGTTCTTCCAGACCGCGATGAGCACCACGGTGGGCATGGCCAGCGTCGGATCCTGAAGTACGTCGCCGATGCGCACGCCGAACGATTGCAGCCAGAAGTTCAGGAGCCCGACCTGGGGGTCGAGGAGGTACTGCCACGCGAAGGCTGCGACGGCGAGTGACACGATGAACGGCAGGAACAGCGCTGCGCGGAATGTGCCCCGCAGCGGGAGCTTCGGGCTGTTGAGGGCCAGTGCCAGCACGAGGGCGAGCAGCACGACCACCGGCGTGAACATCACCGTGTAGGCGGCGGTGTTCCCCATGGCTCGCAGAATGTTCGGCTCGGTGAAGACTCTGACGTAGTTGTCGAGTCCCACCCACTCCTCCAGGCCGAACCCGCTGGCATCCGTGAAGGAAAGCCGGAGCGCAGCGAACATCGGCCAGAAGACGAACGTGACGAGCACGGTCATCGCCGGAAGGAGGAAGGCGACGATCGTGATCCGCCGCTTGGCGCGGCCACGCAAAGGCCCGCGTCCTCCGATCTGCGGCGGCGGGCGGAACCGCCGCGTGCTGGTGAGCGTCATCGCTGCTTCCCTCTTCCGGCGGCTCTCTGGTCCGCCTCTCCAACGTTGTAAACGACAGTATGGCCGACGGCCTCCGTCGTCAAGTTGGCGTCCGCCGGCGACGAGAACGAACTATTTGACAATTGCGAGCCGACGATCCACTATGTGATCACAGCGCTGTTACAACGTTGTATAACCCAGAGGCGAGAGGGATTTTCGCCATTACATCGACAGTGGAGTCGACTCGTGGAGGTCCAGCACCAATGAAGAAGTCCATCACCGCAGCAGCAGTCCTCAGCGCTTTCGCGCTCGTGGCATCCGGCTGCGCGGCCAACACGCCCACGTCGGAAGGCCCGATCAAGATCGACTTCTGGCACGGCTACACGGAAGCCGACGGCAAGGTGCTGAACAGCCTCGTCGACGAGTTCAACGCCTCGCAGGACAAGATCCAGATCACCGCGTCCACCAAGCCCTGGGCGACGTTGCTCGACACCGCACTCCCGGCCCTGAGCTCCAAGACCGGACCCGAACTGGTCGCCCTGCCCGCCGAGAACGTCCCGGTCTGGGCGTCGAAGGGCGCGCTTCACGACCTCGACGACTGGTACGGCGCGGCCGACAGTGGGGCGAGCGTCCTCAATGAAGGCGCCGTCGCGACCGGCGTCGTCAAGGGCAAGCACTATGCCGCGCCGCTGAGTTTCACCCCGCTCACGATGTTCTACAACAAGACGATGTTCGATAAAGCGGGTGTCGACGTTCCCACCACGTGGGACGAGTGGGTGGCCACTGCCGAGAAGCTCACGATCGACGAGAACGGCGACGGGACGCCGGAGCAGTACGGCCTGGCCTTGCAGGACCACGGGACCGTGGGCAACGGCGTCTGGCCATCGCTGTTCCAGAGCGGCGGTGGCGATGTCGTCACCGCCGACGGCAACGCCGTCATCGATTCGCCTGAGAACGTCAAGACGCTGACCTACTGGAAGGACGCCCTCGCCGCGGGCAAGTTCTCCCCCACCGGCCTCGCCGGCGCCGACGCCGACGGTTTGTTCAGCTCCGGAAAGGTCGCGATGACGCTCGCCGGCCCCTGGATGGCGACGGTGTCGGAGTCTTCCGGCATCGATTTCGGCATCGCCCCCCTTCCCGCGGGCCCCGCGGGCATCAAGGCGTCCGCACTCGCGGTCGACCTGAGCATCACGTCGCAGGCCACAGATCAGGAGCAGCAGGCCATTCAGACCTTCCTCACGTGGTTCTATCAGAAGAAGAACATGATCACGTGGTCGCTCGCGTCCGGCTGGCCGCCCCTGACCAGCGAGGTCGCGGCCGCAGACGTCGCCGAGAACAAGGTGGTCGCCGCCCTCACCGAGCAGTCGACGTACGGCGTCCCGCTCCTGCCGGGCGTGGTCGCCTCCACCGATGTGCTGACGGCCATGGACACCGCTACGCAGAAGGCGCTGGCGGGCGGCGACGTGTCCGAGCTCCTCGGCTCCGCCCAGAAGGAGATCGAGTCCGCCCTCGCCAACTGACCCCGGATATCGTGGGCCGGGCCTTCGCGCCGCTCGATGCGGCACGGGGCCCGGCCCTGTCTCCCGCTGCTTCCGATACCCACCGAAGGAACAACACATGCGCTGGTTCGAAGACGGACGGCTCCGATTCGCCGTAGGAGTCGAGGACACGTTCATCCCGCAGACCAGGCCGGGCGAACGCGCGCTCGACGAGTACGAGCTCATGCAGCATTACCGCTTCTGGCGAGAGGATCTCGCGTACTGCGCCGAGGCCGGCAGCGAGATGGTCCGCTGGGGCCTCCCCTGGTACCGGATCCAGCCCGAGCCCCACACCTGGGACTGGGAGTGGCTCGACCGCGTGGTGGATGCCTTCGACGAGCTGGGCCTCGAGCTCGTCGCCGACCTCATGCACTACGGAACGCCGCTGTGGGTGGACGACCAGTTCGTCCACCCCGACTATCCGCAGCGCGTGGCCGACTACGCGGCGGCGGTCGCTGAGCGTTACCGCGGGCGGATCCGCCACTACACGCCGCTGAACGAACCGCTCCTGAACGTCATGTACTGCGGGGAGTTCGGGCAGTGGCCGCCGTATCGTACCGGCGACCGCGGCTTCGTCGATGTCCTTCGCGGCGTCACCCGTGGGATCGTGACGACGCAGAGAGCCATCGAAGCCGTCGACCGCGCCGCCGATTTCGTTCATGTGGAGGCATCCTTCCGCTTCACAGGGGACCTCGATGCCCACCCCGAGGTGCACGAGCACCTGAGAAACCGTCGCTTCCTGATCCAGGACCTCGTCATGGGACGTGTCGACGACGATCATGCCCTGGTGCCCTACCTGCGCAGGCACGGTTTCGGCGACGACGATCTCGCGTGGGCGCGCAGCCACACCGCACAGCCGGATGTGGTGGGCGTGAACTACTACCCGCAGCACTCCACCGAGACATTCGAGCGCGGGGTGGTCCGCTCCGGTGGACCACGCGATCTGCGGCCGCGATACAACGCCGGAACGGACGGCATGAAAGACGTGCTCACCTCGTTCGCCGAGCGGTACGGCAAGCCCGTGTTCCTCACCGAGACCAGCTACACCGGCACCGCCCAGGAGCGCATCGCTTGGATGAAGGAGTCGGTGACGGCGATCCATGAGCTGCGTAGCGCCGGCGTGGATGTCGTCGGCTACACGTGGTGGTGCATCACCGACATGATCGAGTGGACGTATCGCACCGGCGACAAACCCGCGATGGACTACCTCCTCACGATGGGATTGTGGGCCCTCGAGGAGGAGCCTGATGGCACGCTTCGTCGCATCAAGACCGCGGTCGCTGAGGAGTTCCAACGGCTCGCAACCGGCGGCCGCTGAGGAGCAAACTCGCCCTTGACGCGATTTACATCGTTGTGAAACGATCGCTACGGCTCCTCGTTCAATGACGAGGGTGGCGACGCCACAGGAACCGCATACGCCAAGATCGTTGCGTTGAAGCACAGCGGGGCGGCGAACGGCACCCTGATCGTCACCTTCGACGACGGCCGACTGATAAAGGACGTGAGCCCCAGCTCCAACCCGACGACCGACACCCAGGCGTGTCTGGCGACACCCAGCCTCGCCTGTCACCAGGAGTGGCCGATCTTCCGCAGCACCGACAACGGCACCTCATGGACGAAGATCTCGGCAGTCAACCCCGGTCTGCAGTTCCCCGGCATCCCGGGCCAGGAAGACACCACTCAGCTGGACCGGTTGGCACAGCCCTTCCTCTATGAACTCCCGCAGGCCACCGGCGCGCTGGCGGCGGGAACCCTTCTGCTCACCGGACAGATTCGCCCGGCCGACCGCGACGACCCCGCCTCGATCACGAAGCTCGTCGTCTACAAGAGCACCGACCAGGGCGCCAGCTGGAGCTACCTCAGCACCATCGACACCGGAGGTCCCGCGGTCTACGATCCCTCGTCGACCTCCACGACCACCACGGTATGGGAGCCGACTCTCATCGTCGACGGCAACGGCGGACTGACGGCGTACTTCTCTGACGAGCGGCAGAAGGCGAACAACGTGCTGCAGGCGGTGTCCTATCGGCGATCCACCGACGGCGGGCTGACGTGGGGCGCCCTGTCGAACGTATCGCACCGACCGACAAGCTGCACCGCCCCGGCATGATCACGGTGACCAAGCTTCCCGACAGCACTTACCTCGCGACGTACGAAGTGGTCAACGCGGCCGGTTACGCGTTCGCCAACGCCTCACCCGTGTTCTTCGAGAAGTCGCCGGACGGACTGAACTGGGGAACGACGACGAGCCTCGGCACACCCGTCGAGCGTGCCGATGGTCGCGGTATCGGTTCCTCACCCACTGTCACCTGGGTGCCCACGGGAGGCCCCAAGGGGATGGTCGTCGTCGCGTCCAAGTGGGGACTCGATGCGGCCGGCAACCTCAACTTCGGCGACAGCACCGTGACGTTCTCGGTCAAGGTGGCGACGGCGGGGACGTACACGATGAACGTGCGCTACGCGAACGGGACGTCGGGCACGAGCAGCCATTCCGTCTCGGTGAACGGCGGCACGGCCTCGTCGATCAGCTACCCCAAGACCGCCGATTGGGGTCGCTACCTCTGGGCGCAGAAGAGCGTGTCCCTGAACGCGGGCACGAACACGATCCGCTTCGGCTACAGCGGCACGTTCGCCGAGCTGGACCAGATCCAGATCTCTCCGTCGTCGACGACGCCGGCGCCGGAGTTCCGCATCGTCAACCGCAACAGCGGCAAGCTGCTGGAGATCTTCTCGGCGGCCACGACCGACGGCGCCCCCGCCGGTCAGTGGGGGCCGACGGGCAACCCGACACAGGTGTGGCAGGTGACGCCCGCGGCGAGCGGCACATTCCAGCTCGTCAACAAGAACAGCGGCAAGCTGCTGGAGATCCCGAGCGCCTCGACGGCCGACGGCACCGACGCCGCGCAGTGGGGCCCCACCGGTCATGCGACGCAGCGCTGGAGCCTGACCCCGAACAGCAGCGGCTACTGGGCGATCACCAACGCCAACAGCGGCAAGTACCTCGAGATCGACGCCTGCTCCACCGCCGACGGCGCCGTGGCACAGCAGTGGGGGCCCACCAGCGGGCTCTGCCAGCAGTGGGGACTCGTGAAGGAGGGCATCCAGTAAGACCCGCCGTCGAGCGGGGTGGGGCGTGCGACGCGTCCCGCCCCGCTCCTGCGTGTCGGGGGCCCGGCGGGCGCGGCCCGGGGTCGCACTCGCGCCGCGGGCTTAGGCGGGGGCGGACTCGCGGACGATGACCTCGAAGGCGACCGTCTCCTCGCTCGGGCGCTCGGGGCGGCTCGCCTCGGCGCCGATGCGCTGCACGAGCAGGTCCACAGCGCGCTGAGCGATCTGCTCGCGACCCGGATCGATCGTCGTCAGGCTCGGCACGGCGTACTGCGCCTCTTCGATGTTGTCGAAGCCGATCACCGCGACGTCGTCGGGGATCCGTCGTCCGCTCTCCTGGAGCGCACGCATCGCGCCCAGGGCGAGCGCATCGTTGAGACCGAAGACCGCGTCGAACTCCACGCCGCTCTCGATCAGCTCGCGAGCGGCCTCGGCACCGTTGGCGCGGTGCCAGAGAGTGGTGGAGCGCACGAGCGCGGGGTCGTACGGAAGGCCCGCGGCTGCCACCGCTTCTTCGTAGCCCTTCAGCCGGAGCGCCGCGGAGCCGAGCTCCTCGTCGGGGTGAGCGCCGATGAGGGCGATGCGACGCCGTCCCGCCGCGAGGAGGAACTCGGTCGCCGAGCGGGCGGCTTCCACGTTGCGCATCGTCACGTGATCGACCGGACCGCCGAAGATCCGCTCACCGAGCAGCACCAGGGGAAAATCCACGTTCAGCAGCGCGACATCCTCTTGCCCCATCCCCAACGGACTGAAGATCACCCCATCGGTCATCCGCATGCGGGGGCTCGTCAACACTGCGAGCTCCCGATCCCGGTCGGCGCCGGTGCGTTCGATGATCACGACCAGTCCGTGGCTCTCCGCCTGCGTGATGACCGCGTCGGCGAGCTCGGCGAAATAGCTGAGACTCAGTTCGGGAAGAACCAGTCCGATCACACCGCTCCGGCCGGAGCGCAAGCTGCGCGCGGAAAGGTTCGGCTGATACCCGAGCTGGTCGATCGCCGCCTGTACCCGCTCACGGGTGGCCGCGCGGACGTGCGGGTAGTCGTTGACGACGTTGGAGACGGTCTTGATCGACACTCCGGCCAGTTGAGCCACATCGTGGAGTGTCGCCGCCATGGATCCTCCGTTCGCCGCCGTGGCACCATCTTACAACGTCGTAACTTCGTCCCGAACCGACACACACGGCCCCACACGGGCGCGATGCCCGGGACAGGCCGACCCGAGCGCGTTGCGCCGGATCTCGGCCGATCGCCGGTCGCGGGTGGCGGTGCCGGGGCGTCAGCCCTGCACGAAGAGATACCCGCGCTCGTCGTCGAAGCCGCCGATGACGAGACCGCGGCTGTACTGGCCGAGCATCTCCTCGCGCACCCGCAGGCGCCACGCGGCCGCCTCCGCCGGGTCGCTCAGCCGCAGCGCTTCGATGTCGTCGGGAATCTGCACCGCGGCGACGACGTCCGCGGCATCCGGCTCACGCACCGGAGCCGACGCGAGAGCCCACGCGACCAGCAGCCGATCGCTGTCGACGCCCTGACCGTTCTGGTCGAGCTCGGCGCCGTCGTAGGCCGAGCCGTACTGGTCCACAAGGTACTGGGTGAAGCGCACGCCGATCGTCTTCGCGTTGAAGTGGGCGTTTCGCCGCACGAGCGGGTCGAACGTCCATGTCACGGTGCCGATGTCGCGCGCGATCGCCCACTGGCGTTGCTGCTGCTTGAGCAGCCGCCCGAAGCCGCGACGCTGGTACTCCGGCAGCACGCCCGTCACGTGCGAGTGCATCGCATGCTGTTCGGGCGGCGAGAAGAACGCGACGGATGCCCCGACGATGCGGTCGCCGTCGTACAGACCCACGACGTAGTTGCCCGAGTACTGCAGCGCGCGCATGAGCGGCGCGGGCATGGGGTCGCGGCCGCCCCAGATCTCGACGAGCACGTCGTGCGCGGCGAAGATCTCGTCGAGCGTGTCGAGATCGCGGATGCTGAGGGTGGACTCGGATGCGCCGGATGCCATGCCTCCACGGTAGCCGTTCTCTCGCGCTCCGCCGCGTGGCCCTGACCGCGAGCCCCGGGCGTGGGGCCGGCCGGGTCAGGCGCCGCGCAGGCGTGAAGCGAGGTGGCCGACGAGCGCGTCGAGACCGATGCGCTCCTGCGCCATCGTGTCGCGGTCGCGCACCGTCACGGCCTGGTCGTCGAGCGAGTCGAAGTCGACCGTGACGCAGAACGGGGTGCCGATCTCGTCCTGGCGACGGTAGCGGCGACCGATCGCGCCGGCATCGTCGAAGTCGACGTTCCAGCCCTGGGCGCGCAGCGAATCGGCGACCTGGCGCGCCATCGGCGACAGCTTCTCGTTGCGGCTGAGCGGCAGCACGGCGACCTTGACGGGAGCCAGGCGCGGGTCGAGCGCAAGCACCGTGCGGGTGTCGGTGCCACCCTTGGCGTTGGGCACCTCCTCCTCGCGGTACGCGTCGACGAGGAACGCCATCATCGCGCGGGTCAGGCCGAACGACGGCTCGATGACATACGGGGTGTACTTCTCGCCGGAGGCCTGATCGAAGAAGGTGAGCGACTGGCCGGACGCGTCGGAGTGGCTCTTGAGGTCGTAGTCCGTGCGGTTGGCGACGCCCATGAGCTCGCCCCACTCCTTGCCCGGGAAGCCGAAGCGGTACTCGACGTCGATCGTGCCGGCGGAGTAGTGCGCGCGGTCCTCCTCGGGCACGTCGAACCGCTTCATGTTGGCGGGATCGACGCCGAGGTCGACGAACCAGTTCCAGCACGCCTCCACCCCGTGCTCGAACCACTCCTGGGCCTCAGCGGGCGGCGTGAAGTACTCGATCTCCATCTGCTCGAGCTCGCGGGTGCGGGAGATGAAGTTACCGGGGGTGATCTCGTTGCCGAACGCCTTGCCCACCTGCCCGACGCCGAACGGGGGCTT
>Ga0105243_10000993_pt1 | contig 26360 bp, 18 predicted proteins | sample KBSM34metaG_FD_81525 | JGI IMG/M metagenome (GOLD analysis project Ga0105243, IMG submission 81525) | Miscanthus rhizosphere microbial communities from Kellogg Biological Station, Michigan, USA - KBS M3-4 metaG | ecosystem: Host-associated > Plants > Roots > Rhizosphere > Soil | place... | reverse complement strand
TGCCCGCTCACCAGGTCGGAGGTGAACTCCTCAATGCCGTCACCTCCCGTCACCGCGATATTCTCGACCAGATACTCGACCGTGCGCACGCGGGCCCAGGGATAGAACAGGCCCAGGGTAACCAGCATCAGGAACAGGTTGCCCAGCACCAAGTCGATCATCTTGGCGGCGGAAATCGTCGCGTCGAACTTGTATCGCGCAGACAGGCTGGTGTGGTTCAGCGCCAAATTGAGGACTTTGGCCTGGATAAAGGTCGTCATGCATAGAAAAACAGTCACATACACGACCAGGAAGATCGCACTAAGCACGCTGTGATTCACCTGCTCCGCCAGCAATGCCAGCACCGACGCCAGGGATGCGTCCCGCGCCACCGCCAAAAGATAGGCGATGAGAACCAGGAAACCCATGGCAGCTGCAAAACCGGCCAGCAGGCCGATAGCGCCAAGGTAAATGAGGTACATCGACCGGCCGGGAAGCTGAGCGTCGAAATAGCGGCCGCCGAACGAGTGATTGTTGATGTTGTATTGGACGCGCGCACGACGCGCCAATGGGATCGTGGTGCTCAGGGTTACAACCGCCAGCAGAGGCCAAAGGATATAGGCGCCAAATGCTTCGGCATAGGAACCATCGAAATTGAACCGGATATTGCGATAGCTGCTGTTGCGCGCATTGAAGCGCAGGCTGGCATTCACCAGCCAGGGCGTGGCGAAGAACAGCGCAATGCCGATGACAACCACAAACCATTTCAGGAAAGCTGCGGAAAGGCCGTAGAGCAGCAGAATCCCGGCGGCGATAAGACGTCCCACCAAAAGGCGCAGCGGCGAGCCGTGATAGTCGAAGGCATGGTCGCCGATATAGGTGTTGCCGTAAAAATAGCGCTTACTGCGGACCTTGGCCCAGGCACTGAAGATGCCAAGCGTGACGATCGACAGCGCCAGATTGACGATCCAGATCTTGAAATATTCGCCGCCGGATCCTTCAAAGCGAAATTGATGGCGGATCGCCGGCGCCTGCGGCGCCACGTCTAATGCCTTGTCCACTCGAATCCCCCAAAACCCGAACACCAAGCCCGCAAGGAGTGTGCCATCAAGCGCTCAATGCGTCCACTGACGAACAGTCAGTCGTTCGCGAGGTGCAACGCGCAGCGGGCATTAATGTCTTGGCGCCCAGTTGCCATTGGCAGCTGCGGGGCCTGTCACAATTTGCTCGCAACAGATGGCCGATGAAACGCGCCAAAGAACATAAAATGCAAGCAAAACCGCGGCGAATTGGCCTCGGTTACAGCGGGATTTAACGGCAATTTAAGGCTTCCGGGCGATCTTCACGCTCGCGGATTTCCTCAAGGGCGCGGGTGCGATGGAGCTTGGAGAGCGACAGGAGAAGAACGCTCTCCCGCTGCGAGAGTTGGCGGTCTTTTTGATCTTCGGCGGCTTGGCCGCGCTGACCAATCTTTTCGTCGGCTGGCAGCTTTACGGCAAGGGCTGGTTTCCCGCGCTTCCCTATTGGTGCGCGACCGCAATCGCGGCGACCTGTGGCCTGCTGGTCAATTTCGGGCTGAACTATGCGTTCAATTTCAAGTTCCGCGGCCGCACGGCGCTTCAGCAATTCTCCACCTTCTGCGTCGTCGCCTTGGTCGGTGTCGCCATCACCAGCGGCCTCTCGAACGGAATCCTCCTGTTGTTGAATGCCGTCTCCGGCCCGGTCCTGCAATTGGGCCCCTATGCGGTGAAGTCGGTTTTTGCCGCGCATTTTTGGGCCGTCGGCTTGACGGTCCTTTATTCCTTCCCGGCGCACAAATGCATGTCGTTCAACAACGGCATTCGCGCGCGCTTCCACCACGTCTTTGCCCAAATCTCGGAGCGGACATGACCAGCAAACCCCTGTCCGTTATCTGCATCGGCGCCGGCCCCGCCGGCCTCACCGCGGCCTATCTCCTGAGCAAGCAAGGCATTGCCGCGACCGTGCTGGAAATGGATCCGGTCTATGTCGGCGGCATATCGCGGACTGCGACCTATAAGGGCTTCGCCTTCGATATCGGCGGCCACCGCTTCTTCTCAAAGTCCGCCGAAGTCAATGCGCTGTGGTCGGAATTGCTGGAAAAGGATTTTCTCGACCGTCCGCGCAAGTCGCGCATCTATTACCGCAGCCAGTTGTACGACTATCCGCTGAAGGCCTTCGATGCGCTGTCCAAGCTTGGTCCGATCGAGGCGCTGCGCTGCGTCCTTTCCTATCTCCAGGTCAGGCTGAATCCGATCCCCGAAGCCAAGACCTTCGAACAATGGGTCACCAACCGCTTCGGCCGCCGGCTGTTCCAGATTTTCTTCAAGACCTATACCGAGAAGGTGTGGGGCATGAAGTGTTCCGAGATTTCGGCGGACTGGGCCGCCCAGCGCATCAAGGACTTTTCGCTCACCAAGGCAATCTGGCACGCCATCATGCCGCAAAAGAAGAGCGGCTCGGGCGGCAAGGTGATCAAGACCTTGATCGACAGCTTTCGCTACCCGCGGCGCGGCCCGGGCATGCTGTGGGAGGAAACCGCGCGGCGCATCGGCGCCATGGGCGGGCGGGTTCAATTGGGCCAGCGCGTCATATCCCTGGACTGGAGCGATGCGGATGGCTGCTGGACCGTCGTTACCCGCGGCCAGGACGGCAGCGAGCGCAGCCTGCGCGCCGACCACGTCATTTCCAGCATGCCGATGCGCGAATTGGCGCGGGCGCTCAATCCGGCGCCTTCGGGGCTGATGCTGAAGGCGGCGGAAGGCTTGCGCTATCGCGACTTTTTGACCGTGGCGCTGATCGTCAAGGACCGCAATGTCTTCGACGACAACTGGATTTACATCCATGAGCCCGGCGTCAAGGTGGGCCGCATCCAAAACTACAAGTCTTGGTCGCCGGAGATGGTGCCGGACGCGAAGCTGAACTGTTATGGCCTGGAATATTTTTGTTTCGAAGGTGACGGCGTCTGGGGCGCCAGCGACGCCGATCTGATCCGGCTCGCCACCGATGAGATGGTCAAGCTCAAACTGGTGGACCGCGACGACATCGTCGATGGCGCGGTGGTGCGCCAGCCCAAGGCCTATCCGGTCTATGACGAGGGTTATCAGGAGCGCGTCGAGACCATGCGCCGGGAACTGGAAGCGCGTTATCCGGCGCTGCATCTGGTGGGCCGCAACGGCATGCACAAATACAACAATCAGGACCATGCCATGATGACGGCGATGCTGACCGTCGAGAATATCAGGCTGGGCAAGCGCGCCTTCGACGTGTGGAACGTCAACCAGGACGCCGAATATCACGAAGAAGGCGAGGCAGGCGCCCAGCAAAAGCTGGTGGAAGGGGCGGCATCGGCTCTTGGTTCGGAACGGCTGGTCCCCAAGCGGGTATAGGGCGCCGCATGTCATCACCCGCCCGCCCGATCGACCGACTTGATGTGCATACGCAAGCACCGGCCACGCCGGCAAGGCGCAAGGCTGCTGAGATAGACGTCAGTTCGGTCTTGCGCCTGCTGCCGCTGATCTGCGCCATTGCGGTGTTATGGCTGTCGACCCGGCATTACTTCGGCGTGGTCCAGGATGCGCGCTTCTACGCGGTCGAGGCGCTGCGCGATCTCAATCCCGGCCGTTATGCCAACGACCTCTACTTTCAGTTCGGCTCGCAGGGCAGCTTTTCGCTGTTTTCCAAGCTGTACCGGCCGCTGTTGGAGCATTTCGGCCTGAGCGCCGCGGGCCTGGGCGTGGCCATAGCCGGGCAGGCGCTGTGGCTGTTCGGCCTTTTTTATCTGGCGCGCAACCTGGTGGGCGACCGCTTCCTCTGGCTGTCGGCTGCGATCGTGATCGCCATGCCGAGCCTCTATGCGCCCTATTTCGGGTATGGCGAGGCCTTCGCCACCCCGCGTCCTTTTGCCGAAGGCCTGACCATGCTGGCGCTGGCGCTGCTGCGGTCGCGTCCGCTTTGGACCGTGACTTTGCTGCTGCTGTCGGCGGCGCTGCATCCGCTGATGACCTTGCCGGGCATGGTCGCGGCCTTTGTGTATTTGGCCTTGGGAAGGCCGATCTGGTGGGTGCTGGCGCCGGTCGGCGCCGTGGGCGCGCTGGGTTTGGGATGGGCGGGTATCGAGCCCTTCGCCAATCTGCATCGGACGCTGGATCCGCAATGGCTCTCGGTGGTCCAGCTGCGCTCGCTGCAATGCCTGCTGACAAGCTGGCCGCCGGATACTTGGCTGCAGGTGCTCAATGGCTTGGGCTGGGGCGCGATCGGGCTCTTCATGCTGGAGGGGCATCAGCGCCGCTTTTTGGCCGCGGTTTTCGCCGCCGGCCTGGGCGGGCTGGTTTGCACCTTCATCGGCGGCGATCTCGCCCACAATGTCCTGGTGGTGGAGCTTCAGCCCTGGCGGTCGATGTGGCTGGTGATGGTGGTGGTGCGCATTTTCGTGCCCGTGATTTTCTTTTGCTTCCTGGTCAAACGCGTCGCCAATCCCTTTGGCCTGGCTTGCTTGCTGTCGATCGGACTGATCCTGGTTTCTTCCATCACCAAGCTGGTGCGCCTGCCTTTTTCCGCCGATTTCGGCTTCCTGGCTTTTGCCCTGGCGGCCGTGGCGCTGGCGGCAATCGCCGCGCATGTGGGATGGACCGATCCAAGCAAGCGGCGCTTTCGCCAAGTGCTTTCAGGGTTGGTGGCGGTCGCGGTTCCGCTGGCCTTGTGGGACTGGGATGGCCGTTCGCCCTGGACCAAATTCCTGGAATCGGAAGAGCCGGCGCCGCCGGCGCTTGCCGCGTTCCTGCCGCAGCAAGCGACGGCCTATTGGGAAAACAGCACCGAAATGCTGTGGTTCAAGCTCAGGCGATCCAGCTATTTCTCCTGCGACCAAGGCACCGGTGTGGTCTTTCACCGCGAGACGGCGATGACCTATAGGGAGCGCGCCGACAGCTTCTGGCCGCTGCGGACCACGGATTTCACCCAGACCAAGTCCTGTTCCAGTCTCGACAAGAGGCCCAAGCCCGAGCGCACGCGCGAGGGGCTGCAAAAATTCTGCCGCCGGGAAAAGGGACTGGATGAATTGGTGTTGATCGCGCCGATTCCCGGCGCCCAGGCCAGAATATGGAAATCCCCCATCCTGTTTCAGGACATCCATGTCGCGGACGGGATCTGGTCCGCCCGGTCGACCGACCGGTTCTATGCCTATTCCTGCGCGGACTGGCGCTGACGTTACTCCGCGCGCTGGACCTCGGTGAGAATGTCCTGCGCCTGGTGCGCCAGTTCCGCCAATTCGTTGGGCATTTCCTCGCCGGACTTGCGCACCCACTCGACCAGCGATGTGGCAAAAGCCGCCAACTGCGGCGCGCTGGCGATCAGGCGCGCTTCGCCCTCGGCCTTGGCCGGGTCCTGCTCATACTCCGCGCCGGGCACCCGCCAGCCGCCCCAGTCCGTATCGCCGGTCATTACCACCGGCACCGTGCCGGGCACCGGATGCTTGGCGCAGTCTTCCGTCGGCTGCCATTTGTTGCGGGAACGCACCACGCGCCAGGACTGGCTTTGCAAGGTGGACTTGCCGGCGTCCAAATTCTCTTCGCAGCTCAATTCCTCGGCGGCGAATTCACGTCCCAGGCCCACGTCGTAATGGATGCGGATCGGTTCCTCGATCCCCTTCACCCAATGCGGCACCACGCGTTCGATCAGGGCCCAGGTGCCCACAGGCTTCACATAGACCCGCTGGTTTTTGTGGAACTGAGCTTTGGCCATGAGGGCGTTCCCAAAATTTGCCCACCCAGCCTAAGGAAGCGCTGTTAAACCGCGGTTAAGCTTCTTGCTTGGTTTGAAACCATCTTGGCGGCTTAAGCCCGATTTTCGGTGAAAACGTCGCCGATGCAGGCTGGTTTACCGGCTGCCGATGGGTGAGGAGCGGTTCGCCGAAGGCGAACGAAATGATCCAGTGGATCATTTCGAGCGACGAACGCCGCGAGCTTGGGCGAGCGGCCGGGCCGCATGCTCGCTACCGCTCGCATAGGGCAAGCTTTTCTAAGCTCGCGTCCGTACGCTGTCGCTACGGACCTCGCTAAGAAAAGCTAAGCCAGCCCCGCCCACGTTAGAAGAACGGTGGGCGGGCGAGGCTTGAGCGGATCGGAATTTGAATTAGGTATTGTGTCCCCGGAATTCCCGGAATTCGATGCAATGCTGACGTCAGTTCGCGGGCCGTATTGCCGCGAAGGTCCAAACATGCGCCGGCGGAAAATTGCGCCAGACGATTTTCCGGGTGACGGCGACGTTCGGCCCGGGTTCAACGGGAGGACGCCAACTATAGGACAGCTGCACAAAGCGTCCGCCTTGGTCTTGGCATGCCAGGGCACGGCGCAGCAAAGCGTGGCGGGTTGGCATGGGAACGTGCAGCAGCGGAAGGCCAGACACCACCGCCGCGACTTGCGCATCCGGCGGAAGGAAGGTGTCGAACCGCATGGCGTCGCCTTGGTACAGTTTTACGAACGGAAATCGCTCGCGCATGACTTGCACAAAGCTGGATTCGCGCTCGATGGCGATCAACCGTTCGGGTGACAATCCGCGGTCCAGCAAGGCCTGGGTGACGGCGCCCGTCCCAGGTCCCAGCTCCAGAACCAGCCCCTCTCGGGACAAATCCACAGTGGCGGCGATTGCGCGCGCCAGGGCCGGGCTGGAGGGTGTGGGTGCCGAAACCCCCTTGGGATCGCGGATCAGGCCCCGAAGGAAGTGCCCATATTCCGGTGATTGCCTGGCGACCATGGATTTTTAACCCGGCTCTTGTCCGTTGGTTCCGATGAACCTGCCGTCCGCCGACCGCATTTCGGATTTGAGGCGGTTGCGATCGATCCGGATGGTGAGACCATCTGGGACGGTCACAGAAAAACCGGAAAGAACGGGGTCCTCCCACTTGGCCGGAGTCATCGGCGTGCCGTCCAGGTCTTCCCAGTCTGCGTGAGCCAGGAAGGACGGCGCCAGGGCATCCCGGCAGGAATTTCGAAAGGCGGACAAGCGCGCCACAAAATCCTCCAATCGCCGGTCCCGGTTTTCCCAGTCCAGCCAGGTGATCTCATTGTCCTGGGCATAGGCATTGTTGTTGCCTGCTTGCGTCCGCCCGAATTCATCCCCGGCGGTCAGCATGATGGCGCCGCGCGAGGCAAACAGACTGGCCAGCATGGCCCGCACGGATTGGGCGCGCTTTTCCAGAATGGCGGGATCGTCGCTGGGCCCTTCGACGCCGCAATTCCAGGAAAAATTCTCGGCATGGCCGTCATAGTTGTTCTCGCCATTGGCCTGGTTGTGACGCTCGCGATAGGCCACGAGATCGGCCAGGGTGAAGCCGTCATGGGAAGCGACGAAGTTCACGCTGCGGCTGATCGTGCCGGGAAAGACATCGGACGAGCCCATCAGGCGCGTGGCCAGCACGCCCGCGCTGCCCGGATCGCCGCGCCAAAAGCGGCGGACATCGTCGCGGTAGCAGTCGTTCCATTCCAGCCAATGTTGCGGAAAACGCCCAAGCTGGTAACCGCCCGGTCCCACATCCCAGGGCTCGGCGATAAGAAGACGGTCTGACAACAGCGGATCCGCTGCGATCTCCGCGAAGATCGGAGCTTGCGGATCGAAGGCGGGTCCACGCGCCAGGATGCTTGCCAGGTCGAAGCGGAAACCGTCGACACCGCCATGGCGCACGAAATGGCGCAAGGTATCCAGCACCAGTCGGCGGACAAACGGCTCCCTTGCGTCCAGCATATTGCCGGTGCCGGCGTGATTGATCAGAGTCCCTTGGCTGTCGTGCGCATAATAGCGATTGTCCAAGCCGCGCAGGCTGATTGTGGGGCCGAGCAGATCGCTTTCGCCCGTATGATTGAGGACCAGGTCCAGAATGACGCCGATGCCTTCGCGATGGAGGGCGGCAACCGTGCCGCGCAATTCTTCAAGGCCGCCGGGCGCCAGTCTGGGATCCAGCGCCATGGGAACGACGGGGTTGTAGCCCCAGGCATTGCGCAGTCCCAGCGGCGGCAAATGACGCTCGTCGATCCAGGCCGCAATCGGCATCAATTCCACCGCGTCCACCTTGAGCTTTTTCAGATGAGCAAGGGTCGATGGATGCGCCAGCGCCGCGATCGTGCCTCGCAAGGCTGGCGGAATATCCGGATGACGCATGGAAAAGCCGCGCACATTGATTTCATAGATCAGGCCGCCGGCACGAAACCGGCAGGGCTCTCCGGCGACAGAAGGCGGATTGCAGACAATGCTTTTGGGAACCAGCGCGGCGGTATCGCAGCCGCGCTCCGCCAGGCGCGGATCAAAGACAAATTCCTTGTCCACGGCCATGGCATAAGGGTCGGCCAGCAATTTGCTGTCGTCGAACAGAAGCCCGTTTTCGGGCGTCCAAGGGCCGGAAGCGCGATAGCCGTAAGCCTGTCCGGGGCGGGCGCCGGGCAGCAACAGGTGATGCAGGTCGCCTTTACGCTGCATCGGAAAGCTGGTTTCCGTTTCGCCGTCGAACAGGCAAAGCGTCACTTGGGCCGCGTCGCGGGAAACGACCGCGAAATACACGCCCGCCGCCGTCACGGTTGAACCCAGAGGCAGTGTCACGTCACGACATCGGGTTTGCTGCGTCCGGTATGACGCGAGATTCCCACCACACTCTCCAGAGCCTTGGCCAGATCCGCAAGCATCTTGGACGGAAGCTCATCCAATCGCCCCTTCGGCGGCTCATAGCGTTCCAGATAAACCCGCAAGGTGGCGCCCGTCGTGCCGGTGCCGGAAAGTCTCAGGACGACGCGCGAACCGCCTTTGAACATCAGCCGCACGCCCTGATGCGCGCTGGTCGAGCCGTCCACCGGATCGTGATAGGTGAAGTCATCGGCGGCCTCCAGTGTCAGGCGGCCCAATTTGCGGCCGGCAAGACGGGGAAGGGCAGCCCTGAGCTCGCGCATCAGCGTATCGGCCTTACTTGATTCCAACCCTTCATAATCGTGGCGCGCATAATAATTGCGCCCAAAACGGCCCCAATGCTCCCGGGCGAGTTCGTCCAAGCTGATTTTGCGCTTGGCCAGGATATTGAGCCACAACAACACGGCCCAGACGCCGTCTTTCTCCCGCACATGATCGGATCCGGTGCCGGCGCTTTCCTCGCCGCAAATCGTGACTTTGCCGGCATCGAGCAGATTGCCGAAGAATTTCCAGCCTGTGGGCGTTTCGAACAGTGGGATGTCCAAGGCGGCGGCGACGCGGTCGGCGGCGGCGCTGGTGGGCATCGAGCGGGCGATCCCCTTCAACCCCTGGGCATAACCCGGCGTCACATGCGCGTTGGCCGCGAGCATGGCCAGGGAATCGGAGGGCGCAACATAACGGCCCCGGCCCAGGATGAGGTTGCGGTCGCCGTCGCCATCCGAGGCCGCGCCGAAATCCGGCGCGTCCTTGCCCATCATGGTTTCATACAGCGCATGTGCCGTGACAATGTTGGGGTCGGGGTGCAGGCCGCCAAAATCCTCCAAAGGGCGGCCATTGCGCACCGTGCCGGGCGCAAAGCCCAGCCGCTTTTCCAATATCTCATGCGCATAAGGTCCGGTGACCGCGTTCATGGCATCGAAAGCCATGCGAAAACCGCCTTTGCGCAGGGCTCGGATCGCGTCGAAGTTGAACAGCTTTTCCATCAGCTCGGCATAGTCGGCGACCGGATCGATGACCTCCACCGCCATGGAGCCGACGGCGGCAGCACCCAAAACGTCGAGATCGATGTCGGGCGCATCGACCGTCAGCCAGCGATCGATGGTCTGGCTCCTGGCAAAGATGGCTTGGGTGATTTTCTCCGGCGCCGGACCGCCATTGGCGATGTTGTATTTGATGCCGAAATCCTCATCGGGCCCGCCGGGATTGTGGCTGGCGGACAGCACCAAGCCGCCGATCGCGCCATATTTGCGGATGATGTGGCTGGCCGCCGGGGTGGACAGGATGCCGCCTTGGCCGACCAGCACCTTTCCAAAACCGTTGGCGGCGGCCATGCGGATCGCAACCTGAATGACGCTGCGGTTGAGAAAGCGGCCGTCGCCGCCGATCACCAATGCCGCGCCGGCCTTGTTTTCCACCACGTCGAAAACCGACTGAATGAAATTCTCGGCATAATTCGGCTGTTGAAAGACCTTGACCTTCTTGCGCAGGCCGGACGTGCCGGGCTGCTGTCCGGCAAAGGGCTTGGTCGCGCGGGTCACTATCATGGGAAAGTCCTTCCCCAAGCCGCGATACAGCTCGGCATAGCCCAAACCGGCATGCTGCCAGGAAAAATCCGCCTGCATCCCCTGGCGCTGCAGATTTTCCCACGTCCCAGGCCGCCGGAACAACTCCATCGCCTTGGCAATAGCTGCTTGCAGGCTCCGCGGCGTTACCTCATCGAACAGGATTCCCGTCGCCACGCCCGCGGCCAGGGCGGCCTCATTGGCATCGATGATGGTGTCGCCCAATCCTCCCGTGCGCGCCGCGATGGGAACGCAGCCATAGGCCAGGCCATAAAGCTGGGTCAGGCCGCAAGGTTCGAAGCGGGACGGGATCAGGATGGCGTCGCTGCCGCCTTGCAGCAGATGCGCCAGTTTTTCGTCATAGCCGATCACCACTGCGATCCGCCCGGGATGACGGTCAGCCGCTTCCCGAAAGTCGCTCTCGATGTCGGGCTCGCCGGCTCCCAGCAGCGCCAGCCGCCCGCCCATCGCGACCATGCTGTCCATTTGGCCGGCCAGAACATCCATGCCCTTCTGCCAGGTCAGCCGGCTGATGACGGTGAAGAGGGGACCGGAAGCCGGAGTCAGGCCGAGCCGCGTCTCCAACGCGCGCTTGTTGATGGCGCGATCCTGCAGCGTGCCGGCGTCATAGCTTGCCGCCAAACCGGAATCGCGGCTCGGATCCCAAACCACGCGATCGATGCCGTTGACAATGCCTTTGACGCTGCCGGCGCGGGCGCGGATGACGCCTTCCAACCCCATGCCGAATTCCGGCTGTTGAATCTCTCGCGCATAACCCGGGCTGACCGTGGTGATGACATCCGCGCTGGTCAATCCAGCCTTGAGGAAACTGACGCCGCCATAATATTCCAGGCCGTCGATGGCGAAGGCTTGGGAGGGCAAACCCAGTTGCGGAAAAACCGCGCGGTCGAACCGCCCCTGAAAGGCAATATTGTGCAGGGTCAAAATGCTGGCGGCCCGCCGTCCCGGTCCCGGCGCATAACGCAAATAAGCGGGCGCAAGGCCTGCCTGCCAATCATGCGCGTGCAGGATGTCAAAGGACTGCCCCTCGATTGCGCCGGATGCCAGGTCGGCCGCGGCGCGTCCCAAAGCGGCAAACCGCCGCCAATTGTCGATCCAGTCCACGCCACTGTTGTCTCCATAAGGACCGCCGGGGCGAGCAAACAAGGCCGGCGCATCCAGGACCAGAAGCGGATGACCGCTGATTTCAGATTTCAGCACACGAGCCGGTTGACCCAACAGGTCATCATATTGATGGACAAGGTCCGCTTGTTTCACGCCGGCTTGGACACTTGGATAGAATGGAAGCAAGGTCGTGACAGAGAAGCCGTGCGGCTGGAGCGCGCCGGGCAGGGCCCCCACCACGTCCGCCAGTCCGCCCGTCTTGATCAGGGGATAGGCTTCCGATGCCACCGAAAGAATGCGCGTCATGCCAAGCGTTCGATCATTTCGGGGGTGATCAGGCAAATGCCGTTTGGCGTCAGGTGAAAACGCGCCTTGTCCTCTTCCGGATCCTCGCCAACCACCATGCCGGGCGGGATGGTGACGCCCCGGTCCAGCACCGCCCGCGTCAGACGGGCGCCGCGGCCGATCTGGCAGCGTGGCAGCGCCACGACTTCGTTCAATTCCGACCAGCTATGGGTGCGCACGCCGGTGAATAGAAGACTGCGATGGATGGAGGAGCCCGACACAATACAATCTCCGGCCACCAGCGAGGAAATCGCCTGGCCGCGGCGGCCGTCCTCGTCGTGCACGAATTTGGCGGGCGGGGCGATTTCCGAATAGGTCCAGAGCGGCCAGCTGCGGTCATAAAGGTCCAAGCGCGGCACGACATCCGTCAAGTCGAGATTTGCGGCCCAATAGGCATCGACCGTTCCCACATCACGCCAATAGGCGTTTTCCTCGCCCGCCGCGCGGACGCAGGATTGCGAGAAGCGATGCGCCACGGCTTTTCCGTTCTTCACCAGATAGGGAATGATGTCCTTGCCGAAATCGCGCGAGGAACCCGGCGTGGCGGCATCCCGGCGCAGCTGCTCGATGAGGAATGACGTGCGAAAGACATAAACGCCCATCGAGGCCAAGGCACGGTCCGGATGGCCGGGCATGGCGGGCGGATCGGCGGGCTTTTCGATAAAGGCCGTGATGCGGCTGTCCTTATCCACGGCCATGACACCGAAACCGGAAGCCTCGGTCCGCGGCACCTCCAGGCAGGCGACCGTGACATCCGCCTCCTGATCCAAGTGCTGGCTCAGCATCACTTCATAGTCCATCTTGTAGATATGGTCGCCGGCAAGAATGACCATATATTCCGGACCATAGGATTGGATGATGTCGATATTCTGAAACACCGCATCGGCGGTGCCTTCATACCATTGGGTTTCGGAGACGCGCTGGGATGCCGGCAGGATATCGAAACTTTCATTCCGCTCGGGGCGGAAGAAATTCCAGCCTTGCTGCAAATGCCGGATGAGGGAATGGGCCTTGTATTGGGTGGCGACGCCGATGCGGCGAATGCCGGAATTCAAGGCATTGGAAAGCGCGAAATCGATGATGCGGGCCTTGCCGCCGAAATAGACCGCGGGCTTGGCGCGCTTGGCCGTCAGATCGGCAAGCCGGCTGCCGCGCCCACCCGCCAAGACATAGGCCATGGCCTCACGGGCCAGAGGTTGGCTGCGCCGGATCACCATTTTTCCCTCCCTATGCGGGTGCTTATTGTTCGTGCTCCAGCATGATGGTGGCAAGCGGGGGTAGTGTGAGCATCATATGCCCATTCCCGGCCATCACCGCGCCGAAATTGCCGACACCACTGCCCCCATAATGTTGCGCGTCGCTGTTGACGATTTCCCGCCAGAGTCCGTCGCGCGGCACAGCCAAGCGATAGGCCTGGCGCGGCACCGGCGTCATATTTGCTATGACCAGTACGGGGTTGGCCCCGGGTGCATGGCGGGTCCATGCGAAAACGGAATTGGCCTTGTCGTCCACGACCGCCCAGGCGAAGCCCTCGCCCTCGCAATCCCGGGCGTGAAGAGCCGGCTTTTCCCGGTAAATCCTGTTCAAGTCGCGCACCAGCCGGCGCACTCCGGCATGGGCCGGGGCATCGACCAGATCCCAATCCAGGGGCCGGTTTTCATCCCATTCCCGGCGTTGCGCGAATTCCTGCCCCATGAATAAGAGCTTCTTGCCCGGATAGCCCCACATCAGGCTGTAGTAAGCCCGCAGATTGGCGAATTTCTGCCAGTCATCGCCCGCCATTTTGGTGAGAAGCGAGCCCTTGCCGTGCACGACTTCGTCATGGCTCAGCGGAAGCACGAAATTTTCGCTGAACGCATAAAGCAGGCCAAAAGTAATATCGTCATGATGGTGCCCACGATGGACGGGATCGCGCGCCATATAGAGCAGCGTGTCGTGCATGAAGCCCATGTTCCATTTGAAGCCGAAGCCCAGCCCGCCGTCATGCGTGGGGCGGGTCACGCCCGGCCAGGAGGTGGATTCTTCCGCCACGGTGAAAAAGCCGGGATGAGCGCCATAGACGGCGCGGTTGGTTGCGCGCAGGAATTCCACCGCTTCCCAATTTTCCCGGCCGCCTTGCGCATTGGGTATCCATTCGCCGCTTTTGCGGGAATAGTCGCGGTAAAGCATGGAGGCCACCGCATCCACGCGCAGGCCGTCCACGTGATAGCGCTCGGCCCAGAACAAGGCATTGTTGATCAGGAAGGACGAAACCTCGCGCCGGCCGAAGTTGTAGATGGCGGTCTTCCAGTCGGGATGATGGCCGAGTCGCGGATCTTCATGCTCGTACAGCGCGGTGCCGTCGAAATGCGCCAATCCATGCGGATCGGTGGGAAAATGCGCCGGCACCCAATCGATCAACACGCCCAATCCGGCACGGTGGGCGCCGTCGACAAAGCGGGCAAAGCCTTGGGGCTCGCCGAAGCGCGCGCTGGGCGCGTACAGGCCCGTGGTCTGATAGCCCCAGCTGGGATCGAAAGGGTGTTCGCTGATCGGCAGGAATTCGATATGGGTAAATCCCATGTCCGTGACATAGGGAATGAGTTGGTCCGCCAGACTGTCCCAATCCAGGAACCAGCCGTTCTTGTCGCGCCGCCAGGAACCGGCATGAACCTCGTAAATGGAGATCGGCTGGCGGCGGGCGTCGACCCGCGCCCAGTGGGCACGGTGTGCGGCATCGCCCCAGGGATGGGCGGGCGGCAATGAGGTGAGCGAGGCCGTCTTGGGCCTGACTTCGCCGCGAAAGGCAAAGGGGTCGCTTTTCAACGGCAAGGACGATCCTTGCGCGCCGATGATCTCGAACTTGTAGGCGCGCAGAGCGCCAATATCGGGAATGAAGATTTCCCATACGCCCACGTCCCGGCGATGGCGCATCTGGTGGCGCCGGCCATCCCAATCGTTGAAATCCCCCACCACGGAGACGCGCTGGGCATTGGGCGCCCAGACCGCGAAATGCACGCCTTGCGCGCCTTCATGATCGATCACATGCGCGCCCATCTTGTCGTAAAGCCGCACATGCGTGCCTTGCGCCATGAGCAGATCGTCGACCGGGCCCAGAACCGGCCCAAAGCTGTAGGGATCGGTTGTCCACCATTCCGCGCCATGGCCCTGGGCGCGGTATTTCAAGGGCCGCGGCGGTCCGGCGATGGCGCCCTCGAAAAGACCGCGCGGATCGGTGCGGGAAAGCCAGCCCAAGCTGGTGCCGCTCAAGTCATGGGCTTCCGCTTTTTCCGCACCCGGGATCAATGTCCTGGCAAAGGTGCCCTTGGGGCCCGCATGGCTGCCCAGCAAGGAGAAGGGATCGTCATGGCGGCCGGCGAGCAGGGAGTCCAGCGCGGCGCGGCTTGGTTTCACGCCATGCCCCAAATGTCTCGGGCATATTCGAGAATGGTCCGATCGGAGGAGAACCATCCGACATTGGCGACATTGCGCACCGCGCTCGCGCGCCAGCCGCGTTTGTCCTGCCAGCGGCGGTCGGCTTGGCGCTGGGCCGCGCAATAGGCTTCGAAGTCGGCCGCCACCATGAACCAATCATGGTCGTAAATGCCGCCGATCAGCTCGGCATACCGGTGCGGATCGTCCGGGGAGAAAACGCCGGAAGCGATGGCCGACAGGGCCTGGCAAAGCTCCCGTGAGGGCTCAATGATTTCGCGCGGGTTATAACCATTGCGCCGCCGCGCCGCGACCTCCTCGGCGGTCAAGCCGAAGATCAGCATATTGTCGCTTCCCACCCGCTCCAGAATCTCGATATTGGCGCCGTCGAGGGTGCCGATGGTCAGGGCGCCATTCAGCGCCAGCTTCATGTTGCCCGTGCCGGACGCTTCCATGCCGGCAGTGGAAATCTGCTCCGACAGGTCGGCGGCAGGGATGATGGCTTCCGCCAGCGTGACATTGTAATTCGGCAGGAATGCAACTTTCAGCAGGCCGCTCACCGCCGGGTCGGAGTTGATCCGCTTGGCGATGTCGTTGGCCAGCTTGATGATCATTTTGGCATTGTGATAGCTGGGGGCCGCCTTGCCGGCGAACAGCTTGACCCGCGGCACCCAATCCTTTTCGGGATGGCTGCGGATCTGGTCGTACAAGGCCACGGTTTCAAGGATGTTCAGCAACTGCCTTTTATACTCGTGTATGCGCTTGATCTGAACGTCGAACAGCGCGTCGGGGTCCAAGGACAGGCCCAACTGTTCGCGCACATGGGCGGCGAGCGCCATCTTGTTGGTGCGCTTGACCGCGGCGACCTTGTCCAAGAAAGCTGAATCTTGCGCAAAGGGCACCAAAGCGGTCAGCTTCTGAGCGTCGTCCAAGAAGCCGTCGCCGATAGCTTCCGTGATCACCTTCACCAGGCCCGGATTGCACTCTTTGAGCCAGCGCCGCGGCGTGATGCCATTGGTCTTGTTGTTGATGCGGTCCGGAAAAAGACGATGAAAGTCGGAAAAGACCGTTCGCTTCATCAGGTCGGTGTGCAGCGCCGCCACCCCGTTAACGCTGTGGGAGCCGGCGAAAGCGAGATTCGCCATGCGAATCCGGCGCTCGCCGCTTTCATCGATCAGGGAAATCGCCGAAATGGCATGATCATCGAAACCTTCATGGCGCCTTGCGCTGCGCAAGACATCGGCATTGATGGCATAGACCAGCTGCATATGCCGCGGCAGCAGGCGCTCGAACAGGGCAAGCGGCCAGCTTTCCAGTGCTTCGGGCAGCAAAGTGTGGTTGGTGTAGCCGACGGTCGCGCGGGTGATGGCCCAGGCTTCGGTGAAATCCAGCTTATGGTGGTCGATAAGCAGGCGCATCAGCTCGGTTACGGCCATGGCCGGATGGGTGTCGTTGAGCTGAATCGCGGCTTTCTGCGGCAAAGTGCGGATATCGCCGAAATATTGCACGTGGCGCCGTACGATGTCCTGGATCGAGGCGCTGGAGAAAAAATACTCCTGGCGCAGCCTCAACTCCTGTCCCGCGGGCGTGGAATCGGCGGGGTAGAGGACCCGCACCAGCCGTTCGGCCCGCGCTTCTTCCGCCAGGGCGCCGATGTGATCGCCGGCATTGAAGGCGTCGAGCCGGATCGGGTCCAAGGCCAGCGCGTTCCATAAGCGCAGGGTGTTGACCCGCTTGCCGCGCCAGCCGACCACCGGCGTGTCGACGCCTTCGGCACGTACAGCTTCCGCGGGCTGCCAATGGACCGAGCCGCTGACATTGCCGACGACTTCGCCGCCGAACCCGACCAGGTAAGCGGTTTCCCGCCGCTCGAATTCCCATGGATTGCCATGGGCCAGCCAGGTTTCGGGATATTCCAGCTGCCATCCATCCTTGATGCGCTGGCGGAACATGCCGTTGACATAGCGCAAGCCATAGCCGCAAGCGGGAAGATCCAGCGAGGCAAGGCTGTCCATGAAGCAGGCCGCCAGGCGTCCCAGACCGCCATTGCCCAGGGCCGCGTCCGGCTCCAGCTCTTCGATGACGGCCAGATCGACGCCGCGCGCGGCGAGGGCGGCTTGGGCTTCTTCCGACATGCCCAGATTGGAAAGCGCATCGCGCAGCAGCCGGCCGATGAGAAATTCCAAGCTGAGATAATAGACCCGCTTGGCGCCGGACGCGTGCATGGCGCGGGTCGATTGCATCCAACGGTCGATGATCTGGTCCCGCACGGTCAGGATGGTGGCGGCCAGCCAATCGTGCGGCTTGGCGGCCCTTTCATCCTTGCCGATGCGGTGAAGCAGCGCATCGATCAACCGTTCCGCGAAAGGTCGAAGAGGAGGCGGCGCGGGTTCGGTCATGATGGGGGATTTGCAATGGCTCGTTGGCTTTGGCAACCTTATTACAATGCCGCGCGCCAGGCCAATCCCTCGCCCCCAGCTTTCTTCCGCCGATGCAGCGCCTTGGTGGCGCGGGGCGGTGATCTATCAGATCTATCCGCGCAGCTTTCAGGACAGCAATGGCGACGGCATCGGCGATTTGAACGGCATTACCCGAAGGCTCGGGCATATCGCGTCCTTGGGCGTGGATGCGATTTGGCTCTCGCCGTTTTTTGCCTCCCCGATGAAGGATTTCGGCTACGACGTTTCCGACTATTGCGCCGTCGATCCCCTGTTCGGGACCATGGCCGATTTCGACAAATTGTTGGCGCATGCCCATGCATTGGGACTGAAGGTGGTGATCGACCAGGTCTATGCCCACACCTCCGATCAGCATGCCTGGTTTCGGGAAAGCCGCAACAGCCGGAAAAACAGAAAATCGGACTGGTATGTTTGGGCCGACCCGAAAGCGGACGGCACGCCGCCCAACAATTGGCTGTCGGTTTTTTATGGGCCTTGCTGGACCTGGGACGGCCGGCGCGGGCAGTACTATCTGCACAATTTCCTGCCCTCGCAGCCCAACCTGAATGTCCATAATCCGAAAGTGCAGCGCGCCCTGCATGATACCGCGCGTTTTTGGCTGGCGCGGGGTGTCGACGGTTTCCGGTTGGATGCCATCAACTTCGCCATGCACGATCCGGCCCTGCGCGACAATCCGCCGGTGAAGAAGCGCGGATACCCCCGCAAGCGGCCGTTCGATTTTCAGCATCATGTGCACAATCAGTCCCAACCGCAGCTCGTGCCTTTCATCGAGGGGTTGGCCAAAATGGTGCGCGGCTTCGGTCCCAACCGCTTCACCGTGGCCGAAGTCGGAGGAGAGCAGGCCGCGGAGGAAATGCGGCTGTTTACGCAAGGAAGCACCCGCTTCAACACCTCATACGGCTTCGATTTTCTCTCTGCCGACAAGATTACGCCGCGGCTGGTGCTGGAAACGGTGGCGGCCTGGAAAAAGGGTGACGGTTGGCCGAGCTGGGCCTTTTCCAATCATGACGCGCCCAGAGTCGTCAGCCGTTGGGGGGGCGTGGAGCGGCAGGACGATTGGGCCAAATTGCTGTTGGCGCTGCTGATGGGCCTGAGGGGAAACGTGTTTCTTTACCAGGGCGAGGAACTGGGCCTGACCCAAGCGCAGATTCCTTTTGAAAGGCTGCGCGACCCCGAAGCCATCGCCAATTGGCCCTCCAACCAGGGGCGCGACGGCGCGCGCACACCCATGCCCTGGTCGGGTGAGCGGCCCTTCGGCGGATTCTCCAAGGCAGAGCCGTGGCTGCCCATGCCGGCGGAGCATGCGCAGCGCGCGGTGGCGATCCAGGAGAAGGATGGTTCCTCCGTCCTGGCCTGTGCGCGGCGGCTTGTTAACCTGCGTAAATCCCAACCGGCGCTGCGGCTTGGCCAATTCATCCCATTGGAGTTGCAGCAGCCGTTAATGGGTTTCGAGCGCCTCGAAGGCGGCGGACGTGTCCGATGCCTGTTCAATTTGGGGGAAAAGCCGCAACGCTGCCCGCTGGTGCGGCAAGGCCAACCGTTAGTTGTGACAGGCAAGCTGGACCAAGCCACAGGGATTTTGGGCGGCTTATGCGCCTGCTGGCTCAAGCTTTAGCTGGGGACGCGAGCGACCAGCGCAAATAAGGGCGCAATCACCACATCCCGCACGGTTGCCGGCAGACTGCGTCAAGCGCGGGAACTTCCAAAACCGCATTCACGTTTATCTGTTTCAATCCGAATCGCGAAAAAACCTGCTAGTGTTATTGCGGAGATTGCGCGCCGCGCATTCTACTCCGTTGGGTGAGGGAAAGACCCATGCATTACGAAATACGCATACAAAGTCCGGACGGCAGCCACGCCATGAAGTGGAATGTCGAGCAGAAGGATGACATGTCAGCCCTCCATTCCGCGTTGGAGGCATGTGAAAATCAACAGATAGAGTTGTGGGAAGGCCAGCGCCGCATAGCCTGCATTTCGCTGTCGGGGCAGCCGCGCCTTACGCTTTAGCATTTGATTCACAATAAAGCGGTATCCTTCAAGCAAAGACATGCTCACTGGTGGGGAACCGGTTGTTCTTTGCCGCGTTGCGGCAAATGAGGCTGTCGATGCGCGTACTCTTCGCGACTCCGGAGATGAGCGACTTTGTCCAGACGGGCGGCTTGGCGGCTGTCTCGTCGGCGCTTCCACGCGCTCTTAACAGTTTGGCGGATGTGCGCGTCATCATACCGGGCTATCCGGATGTGTTACGCGCGCTGCTGCCACTGCAAACCATTGCCGACTGTGAAGCGCTGGCGGGATTGCCGCCCTGCAAGATCTTGCGCTCCGTCACGCGGGACGGCCTGACCATCTATGTCGTGCAATGCGCCGAATTGTACGAGCGGGACGGCGGCATCTATGGCGACGGCAATGGCTGCGATTGGCACGACAATGACATCCGCTTTGCCCGCTTTTCCTGGGCCGCCGCCGCCTTGGCGGCCGGCAAGCTGGACAAGAACTGGTCCGCCGACCTGGTTCACGCCAACGACTGGCAGTCGGCCCTGGTGTCGGCCTATCTGCAATGGAATGGCTGGCGGATTCCCAGTCTGCTGACCATTCACAATCTCGCCTTCCAAGGCCTGTTTGGCCGTGAAAGCTTAGGCCGCATCCACGCTCCGGACAGCGCCTTTCACATCGACGGCCTGGAGTTTTACGGCAAGGTGTCTTTCCTGAAAGCGGGGCTGAGCTATTCCACCCACCTCACCACGGTCAGCGAAACCTACGCCAAGGAGATAACCACCTCCGAGCATGGCTGCGGGTTGGAAGGCTTGCTCCAGCGGCGGGCGGATGCGCGGCAGCTGACCGGAATCCTCAACGGCATCGACGAAAGCTGGGACCCCAGCAATTGCCCCGACCTGGTGCATCCCTTCGCGTCCGGCTCCTGGGAGGAAAAACGCAAGAATGCCAACCACCTGCGCAAGGAGTTTGGTCTTGCCATCAGCCGGGGGCCGCTATTTGGGCTGGTGGCGCGATTGGTTCATCAGAAGGGTGTCGACCTGGTCTTGTCGGCCGCGGAGTCGATCGTGCGGGCGGGCGGGCAGATTATCATCACCGGAAAAGGCGATTGCGCCATCGAACATGCCTTGCTGGAGGCGCGGCGCCGCCGCCCCGATGCCATCGCCGTGGCCCTCCGCTTCAACAGCGGCGAGGCCCACCGGATTTTCGCCGGCAGCGATTTCACCATGATGCCGTCGCGCTTCGAGCCTTGCGGCTTGAGTCAGATGTATGCGCAGCGGTTCGGCTCCTTGCCCATCGGCCGCAAGACCGGCGGGCTGGCCGAGACGATTGCGGATGGAGAAACCGGATTCCTGTTTCGCGATCCGTCGCCGGAGTCCTTCATGGGCGGCATTGTGCGCGCCTTTGCCACCTTCGGCAGCAAGCGGCGCTTGTACCGGATGCGGGAAAGCGCCATGGCGCAATCCTTCAGCTGGACCAAATCCGCCTCCTCCTACAAGGCGATCTATCGCGATCTCGCCGGGAATACGGACAAGGGCGCGCCTTCCTTGCACTAAGCGAAAGGTATAATTTGTTATCGGTACCAACAGCGCTGCTGGTGGTGGAATCCGAAACTTACCAAGTTCAAATTCGCAACCAATCCAAGTTGATGTAGTGTCCCGCCGACCGGGCAGGCGCAAAGCGGGCGCCGCCGCCGGCAAGGGGGTTAAGGGTGGCTTGGAAGTCTTCTTGCTGCGCGGCGATCATGCTTGGCCTCAGCGCCCCGGCATTCGCCGCTGAAAGCTATCAAACCGATATCGGGCCGACGCCGCTGGATGGCTCCAACAGGGTCAATGTGCTGGGCCGTGGTTCGGTGCTGGCGACCCTGGACGGGCAGCGATTCACCGTTCACGGAACCTTTGCCGGACTGGCCACGCCGGCGACCCAGGCTCATCTCTGCATGGGCACTGTGATGGGCGGCATCGGGCCCGCGATCCATGAGATCACCGTCACCCCGGCGCAAAAGGGCCAAGTTTCCGGAAGCGTAAGTCTGACGACCGAACAGGTCACCGCCCTGAAGCAGGGCAAGATTTACCTGCTGCTCGCCAGTCAAAAGGCACCCAAGGGAAATCTTTGGGGTTGGTTTCAGCCTGCCCACGCGACGGTCGGGCCCAATGTTCCGCAGCAGGGCAATTGGTACATCCCCAACATTCTCGAAGACGACGGCACGAACAAGAAGAAGCCGCAAGGATAGTCGTCGCCGGCAATAAGATCGGAACAGGGCGCAGGATGATGGATCAAAAAAGGCTTTTCACGCGGTTGGGCGCCGGGGCGTGTTACGTCGGCATTTTGGCCGCCGCCGCCGGCAGCGTGTGGGTGTCGCATGCCCTGGCTCAGAGTCCCGGGCCATTCACGGAGGCCCAGGCGCAAGCCGGCCAAGCCGCCTATGCGCAATATTGCTCCCGCTGTCATGACAGCGGCGAGGCGCCGCCGCTGTCCGGCTCCGGCTTTTCGAACATTTGGGCAGGCCGCTCCACCCGCGATCTGTTTTCCCGGGTCAAGGACACGATGCCGGTCGACAATCCCGGCAGTTTGACCAATGAAAGCGTGGTTTCGATTGTCGCCTATCTGTTGAAAAACAATGGCGCACGGGCGGGTGCGGCGCCTTTCACGCCGACCACCGCAGTCGCGATCAATACCTTCCTGACGCCGCAGCAGGCCGCACAAGCAGGAGGCGGCGCCCAAGCCGGGGCAGGCCAAGGCGACGCGGGTGCGGCTTCGGCCTCCGGCGGACCTCTGAGCGCCGATGCCGAACTGCGCCGCGGCGTGGTGCGGTTCAGGACCGGCATCACCGTGGAAGGCACGGTGCCCAAATACACGCCGATTACCGAAGCGATGATGCTGAATCCGCCGGCCGCCGACTGGTTGATGCATTATTGGAATTACGCCGGCTGGAGCCATTCTCCGCTCAAGCAGATCAATGCCCAGAACGTCCAGGATCTTCAGCTTCGCTGGGTCTGGTCGATGGATGAGGGCGAGCGGCAGCAGATCACGCCTTTGGTGCATGACGGGGTCATGTTTCTCTCCAACAATTCCACCAACAGGATTCAGGCGCTGAATGCCAAGACCGGCGACCTGATCTGGGAGAACACCCTTGGTCCCCAGCTTAACGGGCAGCAGAACGCAACCCGGACCATGGCCCTTTACGGCGACAAGCTGTTCTATCCCGCGACCGACGCCAATCTGTATGCCCTGGACGCGCGCACCGGCAAGATCGCCTGGAAGTTGAAATTTTCCAGCTATGGCAACGACAAGATCGGCGGCTTGATGATCGCCGACGGCAAGATCATTGCGGGTCTGGGCCGCTGCGACGAGCGCGCCCTGGCGGACCGTTGTTTCATCGCGGCCTATGACGTCAACGATGGCCACCAAATCTGGAAATTCTCCACTGTCGCCTATGCGGGCGAGCCGGGCGGCGACAGTTGGGGCACGCTGACCAACGACCAGCGCGCCGGCGCCGATGCCTGGATCGCGGGCACCTACGATCCCAGGCTGAAACTCACTTATTGGGGAACGGGCCAAGCCAAGTCGGGCGCGCGCGGCATCGGCGACCAACTCTATAGCAATTCCGTGGTTGCGCTCGATGTCGAGACGGGCAAATTGAAATGGTATCACCAGACCGCGCCGGACGAGAATCTCGATCTCGATGAGGTCTATGAGAAGGTGCTGATCGACCACGGTCAGCAGAAGTCCCTGCTCACCACCGGCAAGAAAGGCATCCTGTGGAAATACGACCGGGTGACCGGCAAGTTTCTCGATTATGTGCCGGCGGTTTTTCAGAATGTCTTCACCAGCATCGATCGCGTCACCGGGCGCGGAACCTATCGCCCCGACATTCTCACGGCCAAGCCTGGCGACACCCGGCCTTCCTGCCCCAGTCCGGCGGGCGGCAAGAACTGGCCGGCCTCGAGCTACGATCCCCAAAATGACCTGATCATCATTCCGCTCGACCAGATTTGCGTCTCATCGGGATCGATGGCCGGAAACTATGAGGCCCCGGCGTCCGATGGCTATATCGCGCGTATGAGCGCGTACCGGGCCAGGGATCTCAAGCCCGTCTGGACCTTTCAGCAGCGCGCGCCATTTCTCACCAGCGCCATGACCACGGCAGGCGGAGTCGGTTTTGTCGGCGATTGGGACCGCACCTTCCGGGCCTTCGACCTGAAAACCGGCAGGACCTTGTGGACCACGCGGCTGGGCACGACCGCCCAGGGCTATCCCACCACCTTCAGTGTCGATGGCGAGCAATTCGTGGCTGTTCCGACCGGCTATAATGGCGGCAGCCCCGAAGTGCGCCCGGTGACGATGCTGGCCCTTGAGCGCAACCGGCCTTACACCGGCCATGCCGTCTACGTCTTTGCTCTACCCAAGAAGGCGAAGTAAGCGCAAAACAAACCAGAAGGGCGGGAGGAATGCATGGTCAAGACAAGGTTTTTCAAAGCATCCCTGTTGTTGACCGGATTGGCCGTTGCATCGGCGACAGCGACCGCGCAGGTCCCCGGCATGAGTTTTCCGGCGGATCCTTATGCCGCCTCAAGCCCGCTGTCGCGGACCCATGTGCCGCTGGCCCAGCGGATCGCGCATTCCGGTCCCGATTATCCCTCGCATCCTACGGTCCATAATGGCTCGGGCCCGATGAACTATATGGCGCTGTTCGACGGACGCGCCGGATCGGCGAAGTTCAACCTCGGCGTCAACCTGTTCTTCCTGCATCGCGGTTTCCTGCCGCCGGGCGGAGGCATTGGCGAGCATTTCCACAATTATTGCGAGGAGATGTTCGTTATCTTGGACGGCGAGGCGGAGTTTTCCATCGACAGCCGGACTTCGGCGCTGAAGGGACCGGCGGGCGCGGTGGCCCGGCTGGGCCATAATCATGCGATCACCAATCAATCGGGCAAGCCGGTGCAATGGATGAATATCAATGTCGGGCTGTTGCCGAAATTTTATGATGCCTGGAATCTGGACGATGGCCGCGTGGGGGCGCCCAAGGATGCGATTCCGCAATTCATCCATATGAATTTGGACAAGTCGCTGGACAGGCCCATGGCCAGTTTCGAAGGCGGCAAAGGAACCGCCATGTTCCATCGGGGGCTAGATCCCACGGCTTTTTACAGCACCTGGTCCTATGTCGATCATCTGCTGTTGCCGCCCGGCGCTTCGATGGGACCAGTGACCAAGCGCGATATGGCGGAAGTCTATTATGTCATGAGCGGGGAAGGGACGGCGACCATCGAGGGCGAAACGGCCGCGGTGCGCGCCGGGGACGCGATTCCCGCCGCGCTGGGCGAAAGCCGTGCCTTTGCGGCAAGCGGCAGCGCACCCTTGGAGTTCATGGTGATCGGCATTGCCCGCGATTTCGAAAGCAAGAAAGCCTATATGCTGAGCGAGGAAAACCGGTCTCGCACGTCACCCCGCTGATCCGGGGCGGAACCGAAAGCGCCGGTAGTCGCTCGATCGCGCCGGCAAGCGTTAGCACGCCGCTGGCGCTGTCCCGCAGCGGAACTTTCACGGCGTTTTGGCGTTGCCGGGTTGCACTTCAGCTTGAGGTTCGCCGTGATTCTCCGTCAATTGGGTTCGTTTGCGGACCGATTGGCGGAACCTGCCATCCTTAAGGTCAAGCAAACCATTCGCCGGCTTTCGATGGCCATCTTACTCTTGGCCCTCGGGGTGGTGTGTCTGGTGCTCGGCATATCCTATCTCGCATCGTCGCTCTGGTATGCGCTCGTTCCGGTTTTGGGGCCTGCGGGAGCGGATCTTCTGTTGGGAGGCGTGTATGTGGCCATAGCTGTGGCCTTGCTGCTGGGAGGTTCGCGGCTCGCCAAATGACTTCCACGGGAATCGCAGATGTGTCTCACCTGGTGCCACGACGGTTGTGGCGCGTGGTCCGCGGGGTCTATCACGAATTCTTCGAAGACAGCATTCCCACAGTCGCCGGCGGTGTCACCTTCTTTTTTCTATTGGCGATCTTTCCCGCCATCGCTTGCGTGGTGACATTGTACGGCTTGCTCGCGGATAGAGCCTCGATCGGCCGTGACCTGGATCTGGTATCAGGATTTCTGCCGGGCGGAGCGGTGACGATCTTGCGGGCGGAATTGCAACGCTTGGCCGCGCAGAAGCTTGGCCAAATCAATATCACTTTTTTTGCAGAACTTGCCATTGCGGTTTGGAGCGCCAGCGGCGGCTTCAAGGCGGTGGTCGAGGCCCTCAACGTCGCCTATGAAGTGAAAGAGACCAGAAGTTTTGCCCGGCAGAGCGCAAATGCGCTGCTCTTTACCGTCACCGCGATCCTCTTCGCCCTCGTCGCCATCAATCTGGGCTTGGTCCTGCCGGCATGGGCGACAAGCAGCGATGCCGAGCCCGCGATCAGACTGCTCGTTCAAATCCTGGTTTGGCCGGCGTCCTTCCTGATTGGCACGCTATTAATAGGCCTCATTTACCGCTATGGACCGGATCGACGCCATCCGCGATGGCGTTGGATCACCTGGGGAAGCGCAATCGCCACCCTGTTATGGCTGGCGGGGACGCTGCTTTTCACCTGGTATGCCGAGCATTTCGGCTCCTACAACCGGGTCTATGGGGCCTTGGGCGCCGCCGTGGGTTTCTTGACCTGGGTTTGGCTTTCCATCGTCGTTTTGCTGTTGGGGGCCGAGATCGACTGCGAGTTGGAGCGTCACGAGTCGTAACGTTTATGCGCGGGGCTTTTTCGGGATCGGCCAATGCGCCAATAGCGGGCCATCGCTTCCATAGACGGGATCGGTGG
>Ga0105243_10000971_pt1 | contig 26695 bp, 24 predicted proteins | sample KBSM34metaG_FD_81525 | JGI IMG/M metagenome (GOLD analysis project Ga0105243, IMG submission 81525) | Miscanthus rhizosphere microbial communities from Kellogg Biological Station, Michigan, USA - KBS M3-4 metaG | ecosystem: Host-associated > Plants > Roots > Rhizosphere > Soil | place... | reverse complement strand
TGGCGGGTCGCTAGCACGTTGTCACCGATCAACAGCTCTTCGTAAAGCTTCTCGCCCGGCCGCAACCCGGTGAACTCGATAGCGATGTCACCCATGGGGTTGCGTTCGGAGCGGACGCTGAAACCGGACAGGTGGATCATCTTCTCGGCCAACTCGACGATCCGCACTGGCTCGCCCATGTCGAGTACGAACACATCCCCGCCCTTGCCCATCGAACCCGCCTGGATCACCAACTGCGCGGCTTCGGGAATGGTCATGAAGTAGCGGGTGATTTTCGGATGGGTAACGGTCAGCGGGCCGCCGGCCTTGATCTGCTTATGGAACAGCGGGATTACCGAGCCCGATGAGCCCAGGACGTTGCCGAAACGGACCATGGTGAAGCGGGTTTTGTTGACCTGCGAAACATTGCCCCCATCGCCAAACAGCACGGGCGCCAACTCGCGGCTCAAGGCCTGCAGGGTCATCTCGGCAAGGCGCTTGGTACTGCCCATCACGTTGGTCGGGCGTACCGCCTTGTCGGTCGAAATCAGCACAAAGTTGGCGACCCCTGCCTGCAATGCTGCTTGCGCGGTGTGCAAGGTACCAATGACGTTGTTCAGCAGGCCTTCGCTGATATTGTGCTCGACCATCGGTACATGCTTGTAGGCCGCAGCATGGTAAACCGTATCGACCCGCCAGGTTTTCATGATGTCGAGCATCTGCGCCTGGTTACGTACCGAACCCAGGATCGGCAGCAGGCAAACAGACAGCGACTCACGGGCAATGCGCTGTTCCAGTTCAGAAAGAATGCTGTAGAGGTTGAATTCGCTGTGATCGAACAGCAGCAGCGTTTTCGGGGACTGGGAAAGAATTTGCCTGCACAGCTCGGAGCCGATCGAGCCACCGGCACCGGTGACCAACACGGTTTGCTCAGCAATGCAACGCTCAAGCAGGTCGCTTTGTGCGGGCACCGGGTCACGGCCCAACAGGTCGGCAATGTCCACTTCCTGAATATCATCCACCTTGACCTTGCCGCTCGCCAGGTCGATGAAGCTGGGCACACTGCGCACATGCAGCGGGAAGTCTTCGAGGAAGTTAAGGATCTCCCGACGGCGGGTGCGGGTCGATGACGGCAGTGCCAGCAGGATTTCCTGGGCGCCGGTATCGTCGATCAACTGCTGCAGTTGCTCTGGGCGATACACTTGCAAACCCGCGATCACACGGTCGGTAATGCTCGGATCATCGTCGATGAATGCCACCGGCCGCATGGCTTTGTCCATGCGCAGCGCCGTTGCCAATTGGTTACCGGCGGCGCCGGCCCCGTAGATTGCCACCCGTGGCAGGCCATCGTCTCGTTGAGCGAACGGTACGTGCTGGACGGCGGCAGCAAACCAGTCACCCAGGAAGTACTGGCGCATGGCGAGCCGCAGGCCACCGACCATGATCAGGCTCAACCACCAGTAGTTGAAGGTGATGGAACGCGGCACTACGTTCTGATGGTTGCTGGACCAATAGATGATGAAGCCGAGGATCAGCGCAGACAGCGTGACCGCCTTGATGATCGCGATCAGTGCGTCGTTACCAAAATAACGCATCACCGCGCGATACAGCCCGAAGCGAATGAAAAGCGGGATCGACACTACCGGCGCGCACAGGAACAACCAAGTGTGATCGATGATCGGGTTTGCCAGTTCATCGATACCGAGGCGGACCACAAAGGCCAGCCACAAGGCGACCCATATCAGTACGATATCCGTCAGCACCTGAAGCAGCCGCTTATGCCTTCGCGGTAGAGCCAGTAGTTTTCTACGCACCTTATCCATAATTCCTCTGAGGGCTTTCCTCACAGACCCTTACACTGCGTCTGCAACATAACGCTACAACCGATCTTCCAATTCGCCTGCACGAAACCTCATGGCCAACACCACCAGGGGTACGTAGGCCAGAATAACGCCAAGTGCGCCATCCAGCCCGAAATGCACCACGCAAAAGGCGATGGGCAGCAACCAGCAGAGATTGATAGCAGCAACGGTCAAGGTTACTGGCAGATGCTTACCGTAGTGGCGCGAAGCAAACTGGTAGGCATGGCTTCGGTGGGCCTCATAGACCTTGTCACCGCGCAGCAACCGCCTGACCAGGGTGTAGGTTGCATCCACGATGAACACACCGAGCAGTATCAACCAACACCAGAACATAGGGGGTGATGTCCAGGCGGCCTGAAGCGATAGCCCTCCCAACACGATACCTATGAATCCGCTGCCTGCATCACCCATGAAGATTTTCGCGGGCGGGAAGTTCCAGAACAGAAAACCCGCTACGGCGGCGGCGAGCAGCAAAGGAAGCACAGCGGCGGTATCGAACCCTGCAAGCCAGTATAGCCACGCGGCGCTCAGGCAAGCGGTGATAGCTTCCACGCTTGCGATACCGTCAATGCCATCCATGAAGTTATACAGGTTGAGCAACCACACTAGATAGACAGCAGCAAGCAAGCCGCCCAACCAGCCGAGGTCCAACGACCAGCCGAACAGTGGCAAGGGTGGAAGTCCGCCCATCCAGCCCAGCATCCAAGCAGCGGCAAGAAAATGCCCCAACAGCCTCCAACGCGCTGCAATATGCCCATGATCATCCATAAAGCCAATGACCGCGATCAAACCACCGCCACCTGCAAGCGCAACAAGCACGCTCAGTTGACCTACCCCCAACAGCATCAGCCCAACGACAACCAGCAAAAACGTCAGCACGATGGCCACGCCGCCGCCTCTGGGCGTCGGTACCGTATGGGAACTGCGCGCATTCGGAATATCGATGACACTTCTCGCCAATGCGTAACGGCGCAAACCGGCAGTGAGCAGCAGTGACAGGATCAATACTGCTGGAAGACACCACAAAAGCATCATTTCTTATCGTTTTCCTGATAGTGCCTGGCAACGGCCAGAAGCGCCGCATCCACCTTCACTGGCGGATGCCAATCGAGCAAATCGCGAGTTTTGCCAGTATCCACCTGCAATGATCCACACAGCCTTCGAGACAACCCTCCCTTGCCCAGGGCCTTGGCACCTGCAGTCAGCATCCACGCAGGCACCGGCAGCAGCCGGGCGCTTTTGCCAAGTGCCTGCGCCATGCGACGCAGCAATGCGGTAGTGGACAAGTCTTCGCCGTCACTGACCAGGAAGGTTTGATTCGCGGCAGCCGGGTGGTCTATGCACGTTACGACCAGATCAACAAGGTTCTCCAAAGCAACCAGGCTGCGACGGTTATCGATCGCTCCGAATGGCAACGGTATGCCTCGATCGAGCCAACGCATCATGTTCAGGAAGTTGGCTTTCACCCCCGGGCCGTATACCAATACAGGGCGAATGATCACTACTTCCAGGCCAGATTGTTGCGCTAGCTTCTGCAACCCGACCTCGGCTTCCATTTTGGAGACGCCGTAAGGATCTTGCGGCTGCGGCAGGTCATCAGCCGTGTAAGGCTTGCCTGGCTGGGTCTCTTCACCGTTGACCTTGATCGAACTGATGAATACGAACCGCTTGACCCCAGCTGCAATGGCCTGGCGGGCCAGCGCAAGCGTCCCCTCCACATTGACACGACGAAACGCAGCCAGTGGGTCGACTTCAGTGTCATTCATCACATGAACACGAGCAGCGCTATGCACCACTACGTCGCATTCGGTAAGCGCCCCTTCCCACGCGTTGTCATCCTCGAACGACTCGAAGGCGACCGTTCGCACGGGTGATGACAGCGCACCACTGCCGCGACGAACAGCGGCAATCACATGCTCACCGTCAGCCAACAACCGTCGCAGTACTGCACTTCCCACAAAGCCGCTGGCTCCGGTGAGAAAAACCTTATGACTCATCGTCCTGACCTTCTCAATGTGGCATTGCTGAAGAGCTGTTCAAGGCGCGTCAACAGTGCTGGCTTGGCGAATTCCTGCTCATAGTATCGTCGCCCTGCCTCCCCCATTTGCTGCCGCTGTACTGCGGGCAGAGCTGCCAAGCGGCCGGTAATCGTAGCCAACCCCGTGCCACTGCCGGACTCACACGCAAAACCTGCACCGGAGGCTTCGATAACGCGTGCCGCCTCGCCATTGATCATGCCAAGAACCGGCCGCCCGGATGCCAAGTAAGCCTGAACTTTTCCAGGAATGGTCTTCTCGAAAACATCATTGGTCCGCAGGGACACCAACAATGCATCGGCCTGAGCGAACAGTGGCGGCATCGCTTCCAGCGGATGCCTGCCAAGCAGCAGCACGTTATCCAGCGATCGGCTGCGCACCTGTTCTTCGAGCCAGCCGCTCATGCGGCCATCACCGACGATGACCCAGCGCACGGCAACCGTTCCACGCAGCGCCTCTGCAGCATCGAGAATCGCGGGGAAGTCCTGCGCCTCGCCAACGTTACCGGCAAACACCACGGTAAACACCGACTCATCACGCTCTATTAGCGCTGAAGGTTCCACGGTTTTAGCCGAGAAATCATCCTCAGCCCAACTGGGGAAATACACCAGGCGCTCGGCATCGATAGGTTTGGTGCAATAGCGACGTACGTTGTCGAAAAAACCATGTGATTGCAGCAGCAAATAGTCAGTGCGGTTGTAGATCCACGAGACTACTTTTCCAACCAGCCCCAACAACTTCGGGCTATGGATGACATTCACAGCGCGCAACGTTTCTGGCCACAAATCGAGCACCCAGACAAAAACCGGGGCACGCTTAAGGCGCCCTATCACAACCGCAGGTATTGCGGAAAGAATAGGCGACACCGCGTAAACAAACACCGCATCAAAACGCCGGCGCCTCAGCTTGAAGGCACCCAGCACAGAGGCACAGACCAGAAATGAGAGGTAATTGAGGACCAATTGGATGGCGCGCTTGCCGCGTGGCACCAACGGCACCCTTACGACCTCAGCCCCTTCATAGTTGGCGAAGCGCCCAGGGTTATCTTTGAAGTCCTGAAAAACCGTCCCTTCGGGGTAGTTTGGCCACCCGGTGAGTACCGTGACTTCGTGCCCCTTTTCGACGAAGTCGCGCACCAGGTCATTGACTCGCATGTTCTCCGGCCAGAAGTACTGGGTAACGACTAGAACCTTCAGTTTTTTTTGCGATATCCCTTCCACAGAATCAGTACCGCTTCCAGACCGTACGGTTCACATAGTCCGTATAACTGTGGACGATACGCACCACCTTGTCCGACACGTTCGGCATGCTGTAGTCGGCGACCAGTCGCAGGCTACGCTGATCGCCTCGCAGTTGGCTCTCAAGGATATTAAGCCCCTGCAAAACACGCTCGCAATCGAGACCGACCATCATCGCTGCGGCTTCTTCCATCCCTTCGGGGCGCTCATGCGCTTCGCGGATATTCAACGCTGGGAAGTTAAGAATCGACGCTTCTTCGTTGATCGTGCCGCTGTCGGAAAGCACAGCCTTGGAGGTCAACTGCAGCTTGTTGTAGTCCTTGAAGCCCAGCGGTTTGAGCAGGCGTACATTAGCGTGGAAGGTGACCCCCATGGCATCGACCCGTTTCTGGGTACGGGGATGCGTCGAGACGATGACCGGCAGATCGAATTGCTCGGCTACCGTATTGAGCGTGTCGACCAATTTCATGAAGTTCTTGTCGGAATCGATGTTTTCTTCACGGTGAGCGCTGACGACAAAGAACTTGCCAGCCTCGAGCCCAAGCCGCTCCAGCACATCGGACGCCTCGATACCGTCACGATAATGATTGAGGACTTCAAACATTGGACTGCCGGTCTTGATCACGCGATCTGCTGGCAAGCCTTCGCGAAGCAGGTAGTCCCGGGCGATGGTGCTGTAAGTGAGATTGATGTCAGCGGTATGGTCAACGATGCGGCGGTTGATTTCCTCGGGCACGCGCATGTCGAAGCAACGGTTGCCGGCTTCCATATGGAACGTCGGAATCTTGCGTCGCTTGGCCGAAATCACAGCCATGCAGCTGTTGGTATCGCCCAGCACCAACAGCGCTTCAGGGTTCACTTCAGCGAGCACACGGTCCACCGCAATGATCACATTGCCAATGGTTTCTGCACCCGAAGCGCCCGCGGCATTCAGGAAGTGATCGGGCTTGCGAATACCCAGATCCTGGAAAAAGATCTCGTTCAGCTCGTAGTCATAGTTCTGACCGGTATGCACCAGTACGTGCTCGCAATGTTCGTCTAGCGCGCTCAGGACCCTGGACAAACGAATGATTTCGGGACGCGTGCCTACAACGGTGACGATTTTAAGTTTTTTCATAGCATTCTCAGTCCTGAGCCAACCGGGTCATGGGCAAACCGGCAGCGCATAAGTATCCGGGTGTTCGCGGTCGAAGATCTCATTGGCCCAGAGCATGACGATCATTTCGTCATCACCAATGTTGGTGATGTCATGGGTCCAACCAGGCACTGTCTCAACAATGGTTGGCGCCTCACCGCTGGTCTGCAGTTCATAAAACTCGCCTGACACTACATGACGGAAGCGGAAATTGGCCGTGCCTTTGATAACCAGAAACTTCTCGGTCTTGGAGTGATGATAATGCCCTCCCCGCGTGATCCCCGGGTGTGCTGTGAAATACGAAAACTGCCCGGCTTCGGGGGTTTTCAGCATTTCAACGAAAACACCACGCGGGTCACCGTACTTGGGCACCTCATAGGTAAACGATGCGGGCGGCAGGTAGCTCAGGTAGGTGGAGTACAGTGCACGGGTCAAGCCAACGCCGACGTTTTCGGTAATCAAGGTGGCGCGGCTGGCGCGGAAGCTGCGCAGTTGCTCGGCCAAGGCACCCACCGTGGTGCTGTAAACCGGCTCGACGTCCACCTGACCACTGGCGACTGCCTCGCCGTCCATAATGGCCATGAACTTGCTGACCACGTCATCCACATAGACCAGGTTGAGCGCAGCAGATTCGTCATGGATCTGGATGGGCAGGTCGTGAGCGATGTTATGGCAGAAGGTGGCGACGGCCGAGTTATAGTTCGGCCGAGCCCATTTACCGAAAACATTGGGCAAGCGGAAAATGTAAATTGGGTTGCCGCTTTCCTGGCCAAGCGCGGTCAGTGCCTGCTCGGCTGCGAGCTTGCTGAGGCCGTAAGGGTTATCTCGCTCAGCCTGGATCGACGAGGTATACAGCACCGGGATCTTCCGCCCTGACGCCTTGACCGCATCGCACACCTGTTGAGTGAGTTCACTATTACCACTGCCGAACTCAGCGGGGTCCTCGGGGCGATTGACCCCTGCCAAGTGGAAGATGCAGTCTGCCTGGGCGACCTTGCCCTGCAGTGCCTGCACATCCTCACCTCGCACGAAAAGGCTGATCTCGACGTCTTTGCGCTCTGCCAGATGCACAAGCAGGTTACGCGCAATGAAGCCATTGCTTCCGGTTACCAGTACCTTCATCTGTCATTCCTCCGGCGTGGCATGCTCGCCACGCTGGATGGCTTTGATGAAATCGAGCTTGAGCAGCAATGCTTGCATCCCGGCTACATCCAGACGCTGGGTGTTGTGCGAGTTGTAGTCCTCGGTATGGGAGATCTTCTCTTCACCCTGCTCGACATACTTGCTGTAGTTCAGGTCACGCAGGTCTGGCGGCACGCGGAAGTAGTCACCCATGTCTTCGGCGCAGGCCATTTCCTCACGGCTGAGCAATGCCTCGTAGAGCTTCTCGCCGTGACGAGTACCAATCACCTGGATCGGATGCTCAGGTTGCCCCAACAACGCAGTCAGTGCTGAAGCCAACGTTTCAACCGTGGCAGCTGGCGCTTTTTGCACGAACAGATCACCGTTATTGCCGTGCTCGAAAGCGTAAAGCACAAGGTCCACGGCGTCCGCTAGGGTCATCATGAAGCGGGTCATGTTCGGATCGGTGATGGACAGGGCCTTGCCTGCGCGAATCTGGTCGATGAACAGCGGGATCACCGATCCGCGTGATGCCATGACATTGCCGTAACGGGTGCCGCAGATGACAGTCTTGGTCTCGTCGACATTGCGCGACTTGGCGACCATGACCTTTTCCATCATGGCCTTGGAGATACCCATGGCGTTGATCGGATACACCGCTTTGTCAGTACTGAGGCAAACCACCCGCCGCACTTCATTCTGAATGGCAGCTTCAAGGACGTTCTCGGTACCGATGACGTTAGTCTTAACGGCCTCCATCGGGTGGAATTCGCAGGAGGGGACTTGCTTCAGCGCGGCCGCATGGAAGATGTAGTCGACACCCCGGGTGGCGTTCAGGACACTCTGGTAGTCCCGCACGTCGCCAATGTAGAACTTCAGCTTGGCGCTGTCATAGCGCTTGCGCATATCGTCCTGCTTCTTCTCGTCACGGCTGAAGATACGCACTTCAGCGATGTCACTGTCGAGAAACCGCTTGAGGACCGCATTGCCGAAAGAGCCGGTACCGCCGGTGATGAGAAGTGTTTTACCCTTGAACATATGATCTGACCCTTGCAACGCGCGTGAATAGTTATCGGGCTCGGAGAGCGGAATAAATGATGTCGTCTTTCTGCTGAGCACTTGGGTAGCTGATCAGCACCGCGCGATAGGCGCCCTTGAATACAAAGAAGCTACCTGCCGCCACACCGACCACGCCGCACGTCTTGACCACGCTTGCCATATCCTCGAGCGAACCACCACCGCCCAGGATGGTGATAGGGATATGCACCGCTGCCCGCAATTTAGCTGCCAGGTCCAGGTCATACCCCTTCATCTTTCCATCGTTCTCGATCGAATTGAGGACAATCTCCCCAGCACCGAGCTTCTCCAGTTCCTGCGCCACTTCCAACACACTGCGTTTGGTGTTTCGCGTGCCGTTATGCGTCCAGACCTCTTGATGTTTGCTTAACAGCCGCGATTTATGATCCAGCACCACCACCACGCTCTGGCTGCCAATTTCCTCGGCAATCTGGGTAACCAGCTGAGGGTTTTCGAGGGCCGCCGAGCTGATGGCGACCTTTTCGACGCCTAGCTGAATGATCTTCTTGGCCTGCAGCGCCGTCCGGATACCACCGCCATAACACAAGGGCATACGGCACTCGGCAGCGAGTTTGGCGATTTGCGTGTAATTGGGCTCGACGCCATGCGCTGTCGCGTCAATGTCGATCACGATCAGCTCATCGGCTTCCTTTTCGTTGAAGATCTTCACCGCATTGATGGGATCTCCGACGTACTTCGGATCCTTGAATTTGACCGTCTTCACCAGCCCACCGTCTTGGATGAGCAGGCATGGAATGATCCTGGGTCTTAGCATTTGTCAGTTTCCGCTCACAGTTCCGCGAAGTTTTTCAACAGGCCGACGCCAAAGTGATGGCTTTTCTCGGGGTGGAACTGCACGCCATACACGTTCCCTGCCTGCACGGCGCAGCTGAACTCCAGGCCATACGAGGACATCGCAGCGCGGTGCTGCACGTGCTCGCAATCGAAGAAGAACGAATGCAGGAAGTAGAACCGCGCCTCCTCTTCGAAGCCTTTGAACAGCGCGTTGTCACCGAGCGATGCCACATCGTTCCAGCCCATGTGGGGCAGCGGCAGGTCCGTAAGGTCAGGGACCGATTTGAACGAGCGCACACAGCCGGGCACCCACCCTAGACCAGGGAGGCTACCTTCTTCACTGCTGTTAGCGAGAATTTGCATCCCCACGCAGATCCCCAGTACAGGCACCTTGTGCTCTTGCACCAGAGTTTCCAGGGTCGAGCGCATGCCTGAAGCATCCAGCCGTTCGATCGCATGGTCGAAGGCCCCAACCCCGGGCAGGATCAATTTGGTCGCGCCATCCAGCTGTGCTGCGGTCTGAGCAACCGCAACAGGGATGTGCAAACGTCGGTAGACGTTAACGAAGGCCTGGATGTTACCCAGACCGTAGTCAATGATGGTGATCATCTGAACAGCCTTCTTTCCAATCCGATTGCACTGAGCACACGAGCTCCTATGCCGATCAAGAAACGCTTGTTTTTGTAGTCATGGAAGGTCTTGTTCTGACCCTCGAAAATGCCCTGAAGCTCTGGGACAGTCAAGTCCAGCTTGTGTGCCACGTACTCGAATTCGGATTTGAGGAAGTTTTCGTCAAGCTCGGGCTTGGCGATGCGTTCGAGTGCGGCTTCCCGAGTCAGCTGACCGGTCATGATCAAGCTGGAAAAATGCGCGCGTCGCTTTTCGTATCCGAATTTGCGCGGCATCCAGTAATCTTCGTAAAAACGGGTAAAACGCGACTCATGGTGCTTGTGCTGGAAGCGCTTCCAACCAAACAGGCGCTCAAGCGTATCTTCAGCATCCCGCTTCACATAGGGGACGTGGTTCAGGGGGCGTACGACCTGCATGCCCAGTACATAACGGTAGTAGATCTTGTAGGACAATACGTCTACCAGAGGGAACGTCTTGAGCTTACGCGAACCGAACTTGCCATGGATGTCGTTGATCAGCGTGGTATCAATGCCTGGGTAGGCTCCCCACTCCTCAGGTTCGCGGCAGCATTCGGTGGAGTAGTTGCCGCCGGTGAGCACGTACTTGATTTTGTTGGCCTTGGCAAACTTGTACAGGCCTGAAAAGAACGCGGTGTCCTGAGGAATGTCCTGGTCGGGAACCTGCGCCTTGAGGAAGGCCACCTGCAGGCTTTTCATCTCTTCCCAATTGATCACGTCGGTGAACAGCTCAAGGCCCAGGCCATCAACCAGTTTTTCGATGTTGCCAACGGCCTGGTCCGTGTTCCAGCCGGCGTCAACGTGGAAAAGCAGCGGGCGCAGGCCCATCTTTTCCTTTGCGACGTAAGCGAGGTAGGAGCTGTCCAGGCCGCCACTCAGACCGATGATGCAGTCATAGTCCCGACCCTGGCCGTCCTTCTTGATTTTTTCGGCAATCTTGGCCAGCTCAGCTTCACCCGCCGCACCGGTGTTCCAATTGGGCTGAATATTATTTTCAAAATTTTTGCAATACTCACAAACGCCTTGACCGTCGAAGGAAATATTCGGATCACTGGTATCCATGATGCAACGGGTACAGATTTTGTAGTTTTTCATAATAGCATCCAGCAATTAGGTCAACAGGCGCTTTGCCATGCGGCGGTAGTCTAGAAGACTCAAAGCAATTTCATGGGATCGCTTGGAGAAAGTATCCAGTATTTCAGGCTTGTCCTCAATCGCTGCAAACGCGCGGGTCAAGTCAATGTCGTTACGCACAGCCCACCCATTGCCATCCACAAACGGCACGTGACTAGGTACGTCTGCAATGATAACTGGCCGTCGCGCACAAAGGCTCATTTGCATTGTCGCCGACTGACTCCCCGGCTGCACATATACATCCGCCGCGCACAGCAGGGCGTAAAGCTCATCGGACGATTTCCAGCCCAAGAAGATGACCCGCGGATCTTTGGCTACAAGCGCGGTCACCTCTTCGGCAACAGCATCATGTAGTTGGCCAACGATCAAAAACCTAAAGTCTTCGGAGCGGGTTTGTGTAAAGGCACGAAGACTTTGGGCAAGTTTCTTCTTGCCATCAAACTTACCCGATTGAAGAAATACAACCTGCCGCGCATCAAGCCCCAGGGCCGCGCGCGTATCGGAGCGCAGCCTGGAGTAAGTAGCATCATCCGCTATATTCCCGCCTAACGGAAAAAACTCCATCTGCCTGTCTTCAATCCCGTATTGCTTGCGACAAAATGTTAGCGTTTCTTGGGAAATGCATAGCACCTTGTCAATGTCGGGCAAAGCACTTCTAATGAGCGGGCGGTAGTAGAACCGATGCAAGATCTTTGATAGTTTTCCCACTGCACTATTATTAGCATCCTCATGACTATCAACGTACAACTTCACGTTTGGATGCTTGCGCTTGTAGCGCGCCACTGTGCGCAACTCCCAACCACACAAACCGTGGAACATGATAACGTCAGGGCCAAACGATTCGATAATTTGCGCCACTTTCGCATGTATGCGTAGTTTCTTTTTCAAGAAAAACGGACCCACACCGCCGTAGGGCAACCGTATAACACGGGCACCATCAGTCCCTGTATAGTCGCCTGGGACGGTATAGCCAAGCGTAAGATTATCCAAGTACGTCTCAGTCGACGCGACCACAAGGACATCGTGCCCTGTTGAGACATGCTCACGGACCAGCTCGTTTTCCTGATAGCGATACCCGTCAATGTAAAAACACGAAACACACAAATGGATAATTTTCATACAATATTCTGACTTTTCAAAAAAGCTTCCGGATCGTTGAAGTGCACGGCCGCAGCCGTCAGTTTATCCTCCGAAAACTCCCACCACCGACTCTTCAAAAGCCCTTCCACTATCGACTCAGAGAACCGCAGGCGTATCAATCGTGCCGGGTTACCTGCGTAAATTGCATAGGGGGGCACGTCTCGGGTGACCACGCTGCCCATGCCAATAACCGCACCCGTCCCGATGGTCACCCCCCCTTTAATAAGCACACCCTCACCTATCCAGACGTCGTGACCAATGACCGTATTGGGCTCCCAACGGTAGTCATGCCGCGAAAACTTCTTCTTGATACTCTCTTTATGCGCCAGAAATACGGGGCTGGTGGAGACGTATTCGATGGGATGCCGGGCGCCGCCAACGACGACATTATTGGCAATGGAACAGAAAGACCCAATCGACGTCTTTATGAATGTGCAGTCATACCCACAGAAACTATGCTCGCCGAAGCTGCTAGAAAACAGAGTACAACCGGACTCCACTTTTGAGCTGCGCGGAACGGCTGAGTCAATCAGAGCAGAGCCTCGCGACTTTTTTAGTATCCGAGAGATCACATATCCAATCATAGCCGGCGGCCCCATAATTTTAGTTTAAACTTATCAACCCATAGCAACCCTATCCACATCGCACCACCAAAAGAGGCCAGCATGGTGAAAAAGGGTCCATTGGTGGTCACAAACGCCAATGGAAAGAGCGCCGTCAACACGAACACCCTGTTCCAACCCTGGGCAACTCTGTCCAGCACAACCAGCCAGACCGTGTAGAGTGCGAAAATAACCAGCACCCCTAGAGCACCCGCCGCCGCAACACCGTCGGTTGCGACGAAGCTTGCGTTCGATTGGCTTTGTACACCCAGTACCCGCTCCGCAAGAATCTTTCCTAGCAGCGGCCACTTATCATCCGACGCATAGGCTGCTGGAACTTCAGCCAGCCTGCCAATGACAGAAACATGTGACCAGTGGGTGAACCCTTGCTCCGCGAACAGATCGTAGTACTGGGTAACAAATAAGCCTGGGTATGCCAATAATCGGGTATAGAAATAGAACCCGAGCTCTCGAAAAATCCCGACTTCATCGTAAAGCAGCGCGATGAGAAAGACCAAAAACGCGCCACCAGTGAACAGATAGGCGGGATTATTCGGGTCATCGCCACGTCGTTTGAAAACAAACGACACGAAGACCATGGCGAAGGGCAGCAGGAACACCGTTCGCTCGGCCGTTATCATGAAGACGAAAATAAAACCCACAAACCCCGTCAGGCATACCAAATAGCGTCTCGCCACCCACCCACTGGCAAAAAGTATGGGTGAAAAAAAATAGGCCAAATACACCTGGCAGTAACCGATAAATAACGACGTGGCCGCGCCTTTTTCCCGCTGCGCGTAAACATCATCCAGACCCGAAAACGACAAGACATCGCGATACGTCAAGAACAGCAAGCCGATACACGTCAGTGCGCCTATCATGCACGCGTATAAAAATGGCCTGGACAGGAAGCCAGACGATGACTGCCGCACAGGGAAGCTTCTGACCACCACGCAACACACAAACAAGCCAACACAGAAGTTAAAGAAAACCCAAAAATATCGGTCAACTGCATCCGCATGATTAAGCATTCCGATAGCCACTGCAGGCACATAGACACAGAACGTCAAGGCATGCAAAAAAAGCGTTGACGGCCTATTAAAGTAAAGAGGCAACACGCTAACAGGTACAATCGAAAACACGAAAATCAACAACAGGTTGCCCAAATTAAAACTGGGCGCGTTAAACCCCCAAAAGGCTTGCTCAACGGCCAGGTACCTGTCATGCCCATACACCAAAGCCAGCACATAGAGGATCATCGAAACCAACAACTTGACGCGGGCCTTGCTTACAAACATAAGAGACCCCGGCAAAATTGACGACTTCTCCCCGCTTAGCCGACCCGCCATTTCAATTTCCATGATGACCTTTCGCCCTTGGTTAATCGGTAACGCTAAATCGCTGCCCGACGAAACTGCCCGATTGAAAAATATGCCAAGCGCTATGCTCAGCTTCGGACGCGATCACCTACGCGCCCCTACACCACTGCCGAATACTTCTTGACAGCGCGTGCAATCAAGAAGTTAGCAAAAACCAAATCAAGTAAATACACCACCGAAACCTGCACCGTATAAAGCATCAAGAACTCACTGAAGGACAGGGAGTTATAGTAGGAAACCAACAACACCGCCCCAGTTAGCGCCAACCTAAGCACATGAAGAAGCGGCATATAGAAGTTATAGCGAAGCACTAAGGACACCCGATCCAACGGCGTACTGATGAACGAACAAAATGCAGCCACCACAAGAACTTGTGCATACACGCCGGCATCGTGCCATTGACCACCTAACACTAACGGGTATAGCCAGGGCGATAGAGCACCCGCAAACACATAGATGGGAGCCCCAAAAATTGCCAACTTTCTCACCGTCAGGCTCCACAGCGACCTGAGCAGCAGAGGCTCATCATAATGTGAGGCCGCGCGCTGATAAAACACCTGGCCTATCGCAGCACCGATTAACCCTGACGGCAAGAAAATGGTAGCCATGACGATTGAGAACTGGCCAAGGACCTCAGTTCCAAATACTGCAGAGATGTAAAAGATGGGTGCAGCACTGCTTATCGTAACCAGCACATGCGACGCAACTAGTGCGTGTGCGCCATGTGCATGATCTTTGAAAGGGCTAGTTAAATTTTCCGATGCCTTGACCCCGCCAAAGATTAATTTTTTGGAATAGGGAAGGATGCTAGCAATTTTTCCTAACGCGCTGAACAGTGTCGTAAAAATCAGACCGCTGCCGGTCACGAGCGACAACAAGGCACCCGATACGACATAGGCCGATTTACCACACACTTCTGACAGCGCGGACACTTTGTAAGCACCCGCCCGCTGAGCATTGTGTTGAAATGCGAGTGCGATGGACACAAAGAACGCACTCAGGGGCGCAATCGCCAACCACTCAGCGCCCTCTTCGATTGATAAAGCCTGTGCGATCTCCACCGAAAACAAGCACATGACCACGGTAAGTAATGCACCGGTAATGAAACCAAGCTTTGCCAGCCCCAACAGCAGCAGGCGCGCCTGCTGCTCTCCTTTCAACATCTGGAAGAAGTATTCATACCTCCACGTCATGATGCCTGCAAAGAACATGACCAGCTGGAGAAATATATTCTGAACAGCGAACTCCTGCGGGGCATAGAGCCTGGATAATAACGGAATCCCAAGAACACCTATCACCTGCGCAACGGTATTGCCCGACGCTTGTAGAAAAATATCCCGCCAGTAAGACGAGACGTACTGGACGACTTTCACTGACTGGCTCCACAGGCAGCCGCCACAGCATCAACCACCTTACCAACATCCGCATCACTCAGGTAAGGATGCATCGGCAGGCTCAACACTTTATTCGCCAGTTCATCCCCCAATGGAAGATAAGCATCAGACGCAACAGCCACTTGTTTATTAAGGGGTATTGGGTAATGAACGACGCTAGGAACGCCCCGTTCTTTAAGCACTGCTTGAACGCGCTCCCGGCCTTCGACCTGAATCGTGAACTGTGCGTAAACTGAGCTATTCGCTTCAGCAATGAATGGAAGCTTTACGGAGCCCAACGAGCCCAGCAGGTTATTATATTTTTCTGCAGCGGCTTGCCGAAGCTTTATTTCGTTGTCAAATATATCGAGTTTGGCAAGAAGAATCGCGGCCTGCAGGGTATCAAGCCGACTATTAACCCCCACCCGCACATGGTGATAGCGCTTCTCTTGACCGTGCCGAGCGATCTGGCGAATGATAAGGGCCAACTCGGGATCGTTGGTGAAAATCGCGCCACCATCACCATAGCAGCCCAACGGTTTACTTGGAAAGAAGCTCGTGCATGCGATAGACGTCAAGCTGCAGGAGCGCCGCCCTTTATAAGTAGCACCAAAGCTTTGGGCCGCATCCTCAATAACGGGAATATTGTACTTCTCTGCAATTTCATTGATCGCATCGAAATCGGCACACTGCCCATAAAGCGACACTGGCACTATCGCCTTGGTGCGCGGGGTAATGGCTGCTTCCAGCAGCGCCGGGTCTAAATTACAAGTACGTTTATCCACATCGACATAAACAGGCGTCGCACCCAGCAATGCAACGGTCTCAGCAGTTGCAATATAAGTAAAGCCAGGGGTAATCACCTCATCCCCAGGACCAATACCTAACGCCATCTGTGCAATCTGCAAGGCATCAGTTCCGTTAGCGCAGGTAATGCAATGATCGACCCCGACATAGGTAGCCAAACGCTCTTCCAACTCAGTTACTTCTGGACCCAGGATATACTGACCATGGCTCAGTACTCGCTGAATACCAGCATCGATATTACTCTTGATGAGGGCCTGCTGCCGTTTGAGATCGATAAATTCAATCATAGGTCAAATATCCAATTTAGTCAGAGTATTGTCGCGCAGCACGTAACGAGCGCGCGTATGGGAGCAAATGGCTTCCCCCCTCTCATTCAATTCCAGTTGCTCGCCATATTCACTCATCCAGCCAATCTGTCGAGCTGGTACACCGACCATCAAGGCGTAGGCGGGAACATCTTTGTTGATCACCGCGCCCGCACCCACAAACGCGTATTCACCGATGGTAACCCCACAGACGATGGTGCAATTGGCTCCCAAGGTAGCGCCCTTCTTGACCAGCGTGTCACGGTACTGATCTTTGCGCTCGATCAAAGAGCGTGGATTGTAAACATTGGTAAACACCATGCTCGGCCCGCAAAATACGCCCTCTTCCAACGTAACGTTGTCGTAGACCGATACGTTGTTTTGGACCTTGCAGTGATCACCAATCACAACCTTGTTACCCACAAAGACGTTCTGGCCAAGCGAAACACCGGCACCAATTCGAGCGCCGCTACACACGTGGACAAAATGCCAAACACGGGAATCTTTGCCTATTTGCGCGCCTTCGTCGACGATGGCACTCGAATGCTGATAATGGCTCATTGCTTGAGGCTCACACTGGATTGAGTTTGGTCGAACAACTGCTGGAGTTGACCCCCAGCAAAATGTCCGTAACGACGCGCCCCGATTTCGTTTAAGTGATGATTATCCTGATAGATAAGTTCACCCTGCTCGTAAGGTGCATCCGCAAAAAAGCTTGAGTTTGAAAAATCCACAAAGTGCACACCAACCCTGCCCGCAGCGAGTAACGCTACCTTATGGTTGGCTGCCCTCCATTCCTCATTGAGTGCCAGGGTGGCAGGCAATCCTAATTCCCTGAAGCGTCGCACTCTTTGTACGTCTGATCGGAACATGGGCACTTGCCCCAAGATCACGACCTGCTTATTAGCCGCTGTGGCATCATCTAAAAATGACTGGAAGGCCCTCACAAACGCAGGACTAGGCACTTGGTATTGCCACATACCCGCGACGATCACCTTGCCCATACCTGACATCGCCTGTTGCACTGCGACGATCTGTGAGCGGCATGGGCCACGGGCATACTCCGGCAGGCGATCAACGTCGAATCCTGGTATGGGGATGCAACTGCTTGCAGTGAATATTCGATACCCCACCCCTTGCTCTTCACCTGCCTGGTCCAGAAAGTAGTTGAGCTGAGCCGCATGACTGTCACCGATAACAAGGACAGTTGGCGTCGCGCTGGCGAGGCCGCGCTTGCACTCACCCACCTGCTGGCCATGACAGATCAGTTCAGGATCCGCATAACGCGTCTGCTCCAAGGGCTGCGGGGCGACCCATAGCGAATTCAGCTTGATCCCGAGCACGGCAATCGCTGCGAGCCCGCCTGCCGCAAGCCCCCAGCGCGGTGCCAAGCGCCAAACAGCTGACGATTTACGCACGGGCAATTCGATAAACCGATAAGACAGCCAAGCCAAGAAAAACGATGCACCCAGTGCGGTCAACATCCAACCTACACCTAACGCGTACTGCCCTGTGTAGTAGCGGATAAACGCCAGGACCGGCCAGTGCCAAAGATAGAGGGAATATGAGACACCACCCACCCACACCATGGGGCGTGAAGCCAAAAGGCTGCTGACCGGCCCTCGCCGGGCGGCGATAATCAGCGCAGCCCCCAGGCAAGGTACTATGGATAGAAAGCCGGGAAAGTTGGCTTTATCGATAAATAGAAAACTGGCAACCAGCACCAGCGCGCCAAGCAGCCCCGTAAGCGCCGAACGTGATGCAGGTACTTCTCGGTCGCGCAGAACGAGCGCCAATACGGCTCCAACCATGAACTCGGGGACACGGGCGAGCAAGGAAAAGTACTGGCTGCCCAGGTCACCGTCCAACCCGCTCATGCCCGCCCAAAGGAACAGGCCAGCCGCAATCAGCGAAAAGCTGGGCAACCACCAGGATCGAGGTAACAGCAGCAGCACTAATGGATAAAAGAGATAAAACTGCATCTCGATTGCCAGCGACCACGTGTGCAGAAGCGGCAATTCTTCAACGCGAGGAGCAAAATAGCTACCGAAGTCCGAAAAGTACTGGTTACTTAGAAACAGCGCGGCCGATTTCAGGCTCTGACGAAAGAAATCGAAATCACCGGTCAGCAACAAGACGGACGAGGCGGCACATACCACCGCCAGCATGACGGCATACGCAGGAACGATACGTTTTATACGGCTTGCATAAAAAGACCGAAGATCGATTTTATATCCGGGCGCCGAGAGAAGGGCCGTGATGATAAACCCAGAAATAACAAAGAAAACATCAACACCGACAAAGCCGGCCTTCAGCCATGCGCTGTCTGCGTGATAGGCAAGTACTGCCAGGACTGCAACTGCACGCAAGCCCTGAACGTCCAGCCGCATATCCTTACGCGGGCGTAACGAGGTCAAGCTATGCGGCAATGTTTCTTTGTTATTAGACAAGCTGCCAAGACCCTGTTGCGAGTACACCACTAAAGGAAGGGTGGTCTGTTGACCACCCGATACCACGCTCTGTCAGCGAGCCAACCCAAGAACAAACGGATGCGCCTCATTGTCCTTGGCCTGGACAATTGCGGCGCTACGGATGACGTTCACGGTTTCGACGCAATGACGTGCGTCTTCGATGCCGTAACCTCGCCCGGCGAGAATTTCTTCGTAGCTGGTGGTATGCAGATCGGTAAAGCCTTCGGAAAACTCCATTTCCTCGCCATCGACAGTAATCGAGCGATAGGTCGGCTTCTTGCCCTTGACGGCGTCGGGCAAGTCATTGGCATCGACCGAAAGGAACCAGCGTACACGCGCTTTTTCGTACTCAAGGTAACCCGCGGCTTTATGCTCGGATGAGTAGTGCACCACATTGCGCTGGAGCTTACCGAAGATGAAGTGCAGCATGTCGTAGAAGTGCACACCGATGTTGGTAGCAACACCGAAGGATTTACGAGGATCACCCTTCCAGCTCTGCAGGTACCACTTGCCACGCGACGTGATGTACGTGAGATCGACCTCATACTTGTGCGCACGGTTTTCTGCTGCAACTTTGTCTTTCAGGTTGAGGATTGCCTGATGATGACGCAATTGCAGGATGTTGTAGAGCCGCTTGCCCGTTTCCCGTTCGATCAGCGAAAGCTGATCGAGCATGTCCGGCGTCGGAACCAGCGGTTTCTCGCAGATGACATCGCACCCCAGACGCAGCCCTGCTGCGATATGTGGATAGTGCAGATAGTTTGGCGAACAGATGGAGACATAATCCAGCGCCATTGCGGGATCGCGCTTCAGCGTGTGCGCATGCTCAAGGAAGAACTCGAACTCGGTGAAAAACTCACTCTGCGGCGAGATGCTGTCGATGATGCCGACCGAGTCGTTTATGTCGTAGGCGGAAACCAGGCGGTTGCCGGTGTCCTTGATGGCACGCATGTGTCGAGGGGCAATGTAGCCGGCGGCACCGATCAGAGCAAAGTTCTTCATGAATCTTCCTTCGGAAACTGTTGAATCCGTCCGGCGCCGTGCGCCCGGACGGAGGGTCAGCTATTAGCGGTTCAAGCTTTGATGATATGAGCTGCAGGGGCGCGGTATTTGCCCCGACTGTCAACGATCAGCCTGGCCTTGGCTTCAATCAACGCATAATCGAATTTGTCATGGTCGGTGGCCAGGATCACGGCATCAAAGGAAGCCAGATTTTCCGCCGTCAACGGTTCGCTGCTGAGCTCGAAATGATGCTCGCGCATCTTCGGAAACACAGGAACATGCGGATCGCTGTAGGCAACGACACCACCCTTGGCCTGAATCAACTCCATGATCTCAACCGAAGGTGACTCGCGCATGTCATCAACGTTTTTCTTGTACGCAATGCCCAGCACCAGAATGCGGCTACCTTTGAGCGCTTTGCCTGCGTCGTTCAGCCCATCCATCAGTTTGCTGAGCACATATTCCGGCATCGCCTGGTTCACCTCGCCCGAAAGCTCGATGAATCGGGTGTTCACACCGTACTCCCGCGCTTTCCAGGTCAGATAGAAGGGGTCGATTGGTATGCAGTGGCCGCCAAGCCCCGGACCAGGGTAGTAGGCAGTGAAACCAAAAGGCTTGGTCGCCGCCGCGTCCACCACTTCGAAAATATCGATCCCCATGCGGTCCGCAACAATTTTCATTTCGTTGACCAAACCGATGTTCACTGCGCGGTGAATATTCTCCAGCAGTTTGGTCATCTCGGCCGCCTTGGTCGAGCTGACCTGAACAACTTTATCAATCGCTTGGTCGTACAGGGCGACACCCACTTCGAGGCAACTTGGCGTATGACCGCCAATCACCTTTGGAATGGTCCGTGTTTCGAAGTTTATGTTACCCGGGTCTTCGCGTTCTGGCGAATAGACGAGAAAGATATTCTCCCCTACTTTCAAGCCATTTTCCTCAACACGCGGCAGCAACTCTTCCTCGGTGGTGCCTGGGTAGGTTGTGCTTTCCAGCGATACCACTTGGCCGGCCCGCAGATAGGGCTTTATCGCATCAGTAGTATTAATGACAAAGCTCATGTCCGGCTCACGGTACTTGTTCAGTGGCGTCGGGACGCAAAGAATCAAGGCATCGCATTGAGCGACGCGAGTGAAATCAGTGGTGGCTTCGAAACCGTGCTGGCGGGCTTGAGCGATACTGGCACTGGAAATATGTTCGATGTAGCTTTGTCCAGCATTGAGGCGATCAACTTTAACTTCGTCGATGTCTATACCCAGCACATTAAAGCCAATCGCGTTATAACGCAGCATCAGGGGCAAGCCAACATACCCGAGGCCGACAATGCCGACCAACGCTGATTTGCTCTTGAACTTTTCAACCGCCTGCTTCTTGATATCCGTCATATCGCGTGACTCACCCTTCTATATTACCCGCCTGCACAGGTGGCAGGAGACGGGGTGTTAAAGATGCCCGTTCACCCAGTCGTGGATGAATTCCAGCTGAAACAGTTTGGCTCGCGGCCTAACGCCCCAAGACCCACCAAATAATCGGCAATAGCAGCACGCCTAGTTTGCCAAACTCGAGATCGGCGGGCTACTCACACTACACCCTAGCCGCTTCCAGAGCCACCAAAGCTGTGCCCCTGCCTGCTGACTGCAAGCATGCCCTACCTCCAGTGAACGCTATTTTGATAACAATAAAATTAACTAATGCGTTAACTGGCCACGAACCAGCGGGCCGCTATGCCTGCCGACGCCTGACCCAGAGGTCTCTGGCCATGGCAGCAAGCGCACCAGCGCCTAATCCCAAAACAACACTCAATACAACAATAAGCGACTTTTTCGGCTTCACCGGCCGGTCTGGTAGCTCAACCGCACCATCTTGCTCGAACACCTGTATCAAGGATGGGTCGAGCTTTACATTACGGTAAAACATTACCCTTTCTTGCATCGGGCGCAGCCCGTTGATGAACGGCTCGTCAGTGGTTCGCGCCACAAGATTGGCGATTTCAGCTTCTAGCGCCTTGGTCCCGCGCATATAGGTGAGCGACCCACCCATTGCCGCAGAGACCTCGGCCGACAACGACTGCGAAATCACTGGAGGTTTCTCCAAGCCAATGGACTTGGCGACAATCAAGGCCTCCTTCAACTGAGTAATCCGATCTTCTCGCTCCTTCCTTGCACTGGCCTTCGCGCCTTCGATCTGGGTTTGCAGATTGTCCGCCTTGACCATCATCTCACTGCGGTTGCTATCCAGCACTTCTCGCTTCGCTGTCTCTGCTGCAAGCGCGTTGTAAGCCACTACCCACTTCGCAGCTTGCTGAGGATCTGAAATGGATGCGGTGACTGCGTATCGGGTCGAGGACCCCTTCCCTGCAGCCGCCACTGTGAGCACATTGCCAAAATCGCTGTACAACGAGTCACGTGATCCTCGGCGCTGCTCTTCGCTCAAGCTAGGCAGGTATACATCGCGGAAAAACCTGTTACGCACACCCTCTGACTGCAAAGCCTGGAGATGCGTATCGTAGACCTCCTTGACCGTCAAAGCGCTTAAGCCAGAATCGCCACCACGCCCAAAATTCAACTGCGCTATATCGTTTTGGGTGGGCGGCTCTACGAACAGTTTCGCTTCATACACGGGCGTGGCCAGCAACGCATACGCAAACCCTGCGGCCACGATGGGTGCCGCCACCATCCCTGCCCACAGCTTCTGGCGCCAGACGCCCTGTACCAATTCAACAAGCTCGATTTCATCATCACGATATGGGCGCTGAGGTTCATTACGCATCTATTCTAATTATCCTAGGGTCCGTCTAACATCATCAAAACAGTGAGCTCACCCATAGCACGGGCCACACACGGCGCCAACAAGCGCTACTATGCACGCCTACAGCCAGCGTAGCGTCAACATGCCTGCATGCTAACTCGATTCCACCCTACCCTGCACGCGGGGTCAAGTTCAAAGAAACAAGCATGGGTAGAGCCCTGATGATGTCAGTTGTTCCCCAACCTTAGCGCCTCCTCCGCAATTCCAGCTGAATGGTCAGCGTGGTATGGAAATTCTGGTGCTTGCTTTACGCAGCGCAAACGCTTGCCTCAAAGAGGATGCCAGCATTTCTTTAGACCTTACCTCACCGTGCACAAGCAAAATTTCAGATGGCTCGCGCTCCATGTTAGTCGCAAAGGCTAGCAGTCCTGCCTGATCCGCATGCCCCGAATACCCACTCAACGTCATCACCTTCGCCCGAATCTCATAAGCCTCTCCATCCAGATCAATCTGCACAAAACCTTCCGCGCCCTCACTGGCCTGAATCACTGCCCCCGGCGTGCCCTTGGCTTGATACCCGACGAACAGCACCTCATGCCTCGGATCCCCAAGTATGGCCTTGAGGTAGTTGACGATCCGCCCACCCGAGCACATGCCGTTGCCTGCAATGACAATCGCCGGGCGCCCGGTGCTTTTGAGGTAATTCACCACATGCTGATGCCTGTCATGGGTATCCACACTGATCAGCTGACCAAAGCCCAGCGGGTCACGCCCCTCAGCCAACCGCGCGCGGGCTTCTTCATTCCAGTATTCATGCAGGTCCCGGTAAACGCTGGTGATGCGTTGAGCCAAGGGAGAATCAAGAATGATGGGTAATTGCGACCAATCAAGAGGACTATCACCCGGCGCTTGACCCGCGCTCAGCAGGGCCTTGCGATGAAGGATGTCTTCGAGTTCGTACAACAATTCCTGGGTACGCCCCAGGCTGAAGGCTGGGATGAGGATCGTGCCGTTATCGGCCAATGCCCGATCGATGAGTGCTTCCAGTTTTTCTCGACGGTCGTCAGTACTGGGGTGCAGGCGATCACCATAGGTGCTTTCGAGCACCAGCACGTCAGCGCGCTCTGGGGGCTGCACGGGCCGCAGCAAGGGATTGGTGGAGGGCCCTAGGTCGCCGGAGAACACGTAGCGGGTGTTGGCCTCCCCGCGCGCCACGTCACACTCGACATAGGCTGAACCCAGTAGGTGCCCGGCGCGCTGCAAGCGAATGCGGCAGCCAAGACCAGGACGATCGATGAGAGCATGCCATTGCTCGAAAGGCAGCGGGACGATCAGTTCATCGAGCATCGCGAGATAGCGCTTCACGTGCTGCGGCTCACGGCTGATGCTCAGCCTGTAGGCATCCTCCAGCACCAGTGGAAGCAGCTTGGCAGAGGGTTTGCTGCACAGGATGGGGCCTCGGTAACCCGCCGCCAGCAGCGCGGGGATGCGGCCGACATGGTCGAGATGCACGTGCGTGACGATCAGCGCCTGAACACTGCTCACCTCGAAGCTCGCACCAAAACCCAGGGACGCGGGCTCCGCGCCAGGCGATGCATCATCACCTTGCTCCAGGCCGCAATCGACCAGCAGGCTGGTAGCGGGGTCAAGGTGAAGCTGGTGGCAAGAGCCAGTTACGCCTCGGGTGGCGCCGTGATGAGAAAGAACGGGGAAATCCATGCTGCTGCACACTCGCCTGGGCCGAAAATGAAGTGTGCTATTACTTCATGACAGCCGATGCGGGCATAGGTGAGACTTTCCTCAATAGAAGTAGGAAACCGCCTCAATTACCGCTTAATGCCGCTTGGCGGGCAGAAGCGCGAATCTTGCGCTTGCTGCGCTGCACGCCGTAGGCGCCGAGCAGTGGGCCGATAGCCAACCCGATGACCAGCGCGGCCAGTACCAGTACCGCAACCGGCACTTCAGGGGCAGACCAACCAAACAGGACCAGCGAGACCGCCTGCTGGTTCTCGAGCACGAAGAACAGCACCACAGCCGCCAACAGCAGCACGAACAACGCCGCCAGGGCGCGCTTGAGGTTACGCATCAGACTGCTCCTTTTTTATCAGGCCTCGGCCTCATCTTCTTCATTGACCCGGTCACGCAATTCCTTGCCCGGTTTGAAGTGCGGCACGAACTTGCCTTCCAAGCTGACCGACTGGCCAGTCTTGGGGTTGCGACCGACACGGGGTGCGCGATAGTGCAGCGAGAAGCTGCCAAAACCGCGAATCTCGATGCGATCGCCCGTCGCCAGGCACTGCGACATCTGCTCAAGCATGGTCTTGATGGCCAACTCCACATCTTTCGAGGAGAGCAGCCCCTGATGGGTGACAATACGTTCGATCAGCTCCGACTTCGTCATATTTTTCCCTTCGTTATCAAGCAGCTAGATCATTGCTTAACCAGTTTGTAGCACGCTGGGAGGGATTTGAACAGGGCGGTTCTTGACTTAATAAAAAAATTCAAGATTGAAGTGAAAAGAAATTTGTCGCGGATTGGCTGGGGTGCGCGTGGTTGAAGGGGTACGTCGTGAGTTTTGGGGTGACGCGTAGATCGAGCGCCGCCCGCGCGGCGCATCGCGAGCATCGCTAGCTCCTACGTTTGTTTTTGGCCAATAACGCCTGTGACAGGCGCGCGCGACCGCCTTGTTTGTTCGACGCGATATCGAGCCATGCGCCAAGGGGCCGCGCGCCAATGCCCCAGGAATAATTGGCCCGAAACAAACGTAGGAGCGAGCGTTGCTCGCGATGCGCCGCGCGGGCGGCGCTCGATCTACGCACCACCACACAACTCACGTCAAATGGCCGCCCCACGCCCCCACTGACCCAGCCATTCAACTCATGGCATTTACATGCTGACAATCTTCCATCGCCCAGCGCCACAGGTCGGCAACTACGCTGATTGGACACCCTTGTTCACGGAAGAACACGATGCCCAAACCTCATGGCTGCATGCTTCGCCGCGCACGATACTCTGAGCCAGGCAGGCTTTATATGTTGACCACAGCCACACACCAACGTCGGCCACTGTTTCAGGACTTTCATTTAGCGCGCATGATTATCCAGAACCTTCGCCATGCCGAAGAAAAAAACCACTGCCGGTCATTAGCCTGGGTTGTGATGCCTGACCATGTGCATTGGTTGCTTGAATTAGGGGAAGTGACGCTTAGTGTACTTATGCAACGCGTAAAGAGCCGGTCCAGTCATGCACTGCGCAAGGCAGGGATAAAGGTTTCACCGGTCTGGCAGGCGGGTTATCACGACCGGGCTTTGCGGCAAGATGAAGATGTTTTGAGGGTTGCCCGATACATCATAGCCAATCCGGTCAGGGCGGGATTGGTCGCCAGGATTGGCGATTATCCGCACTGGGATGCAGTGTGGGTTTGAGATCGAGCGCCGCCCGCGCGGCGCATCGCGAGCAACGCTCGCTACGATTGATTCGGGCCGCTCGATTTAGGCACCACCACAAAAATCACAGATAAAAAAAGGGCGACCCGAGGGTCGCCCTTTTTCTTACCGATCCAACAGAACTTAGTTCTGTTTGGCCATTGCTTCGCGCAGCAGCGCAGCCATGGTGGTGTCGGCAGCAGCTTCCGGAGCGTTTTTCAGGCTCTGGATAGCTTCGCGCTCTTCAGCGTCGTCTTTCGATTTGATCGACAGGCTGATAACGCGGGACTTACGGTCAACGCTGATGATCTTAGCTTCGATCTCTTCGCCTTCCTTCAGAACGTTACGCGCGTCTTCAACGCGGTCACGGCTGATTTCGGAAGCTTTCAGAGTGGCTTCGATGTCGTCGGCCAGGGTG